>Ga0137384_10000117_pt1 | contig 53873 bp, 44 predicted proteins | sample SagtaG_2_FD_104922 | JGI IMG/M metagenome (GOLD analysis project Ga0137384, IMG submission 104922) | Vadose zone soil microbial communities from Sagehorn Ranch, Mendocino, California, USA - Sage2_R_60_16 metaG | ecosystem: Environmental > Terrestrial > Soil > Vadose zone | place: USA... | reverse complement strand
GTGCCAGCGATCTTTACGCCAGACTGTCGGCTGCCCCGGCTAAATAAATGAGTGAATATCTTTTTCAAAATATGCTTGCAGACCAACTCAGATGTCTCTCCCTTGGGGAGAGGGAGAATCGCCAGCCGCTAAGTGGCGAATCGAAAGCGCTGGATCGTGCGGGCGTCTCGGCGTTGAATCGCGGAGCGCACAGTGCCAGCGGCAGCGACGTCCGACCTAAGAAAGACGCAGGATGCCAATTCCCTCTCCCTGCGGGAGAGGGCCAGGGTGAAGGGGGAACGAGAGGTAGCCAACCAAAACGGCCGGACGAATTTTGCAAGCTTAGTACCAAGCGCGTTCACGCCGGGCGCAGAGCTTCTTTGAATTGCCTTTCGGGCGTGGCTGAATTTACCCTGCTGCCCAATGCAAGCGCGGTTTTTGATTCCGAAAGTTCTCCGACCCTCCAAGCGGTCGGCAGCGGCGGCAAGTTTATGGGGTCTGGCCTTGTCGGCATGGTTTGCCCTTCCGGCGCGGGCGGACGACTGGCCCCAGTGGCTCGGGCGCGGGCGCGACGGGGTTTGGCGCGAGACGGGCATCATCAGGGCCTTCCCCACCAACGGCCCACCGGTGCGGTGGCGAGTCGCCATCGGCGCGGGATATTCGGGGCCGGCGGTGGCCCAAGGCCGCGTTTATGTGACGGACCGCAAACTCTCTCCGAAAACCGTCAGGCCGGCCGATCCGTTCCAGCGCGGCGTGATTGCGGGAACCGAGCGGGTGCTCTGCTTGAACGAACCCGATGGCAAAGTCCTCTGGCAACAGGAGTACGACTGCCCGTATGACCTCAGTTATCCGGCCGGCCCGCGCGCCACGCCGGTGGTCAATGATGGAAAGGTCTGGACCCTCGGCGCCGAGGGCAATCTGTTTTGCTTTGACGCCGCCACCGGGGAAATCATCTGGTCGCGCGATTTCAAAAAGGATTTTGGCGTGGCGACGCCGGTGTGGGGCTTCGCGGCCCATCCGCTCATCGATGGTCAGAAATTGATTTGCCTGGTGGGCGGCGAAGGCAGCGTCGCCGTCGCTTTCAACGCGCAGACGGGCAAGGAAATCTGGCGGGCGCTTTCCGCGAAGGAACCGGGTTACTGTCCGCCGATGATTTATCAGGTTGGCCGGCGGCGGCAACTGATCATCTGGCATCCGGAGGCGATCAACTCGCTGGACCCGGAAACGGGCAAGGTTTACTGGTCGCAACCCTTCGCTGTGCGCTCCGGGTTGTGCATCCCGACGCCGCGCCTGTATCGAGACAGGCTTTTCATCACCAGTTTTTACGAAGGCCCGATCCTGCTGCAACTCGACCCGGAACCGCCGGCCGCGAAGGTCCTGTGGAAAGGAAAGGGCAAGAACGAGCGGGACACCGACGGTCTCCACAGCATCATCAGCACGCCGTTTTTTGACCGCGACTTCATCTACGGCGTTTGCAGCTACGGCCAATTGCGCTGCTTGAAAGCGGACACGGGCCAGCGGGTGTGGGAAACCTTCGCGGCCACCGGCGGGAAGGAAGCGCGCTGGGCAAATGCCTTCCTGGTGAAAAACGGAGACCGGTTTTTTTTGGCGAATGAACAAGGCGACTTGATCATCGCCCTCCTCAGCCTGCTGGGTTACGAGGAAGTCGGCCGGGTTCACCTGCTCGAACCGACCAACTCCGCGGCGGGCCGCGACGTGGTCTGGTCCCATCCGGCCTTCGCCAACCGCTGCATCTACGCCCGCAACGACAAGGAAATCATTTGCGTTTCGCTCGCCGAGGATGCCCGCGCAGCCGTGCCGCCGCTCAAGTAAATCCGCGGACGCGCGGGGAAAGCGGCGGCTAAGGGCCGTCGCGCAGCCACAATTCGCGCCGCGCTTCCTGGCCATCGAGCGCGACAATCACTGATTTGTCCCGGATTTCCAGACAGCGGAGCTTCACCGGACTCCCCGCCAGCTTCACGGTGACACTTTCGCCGGCGCCGAGGGTTTGATTATTAATCATCGCCAGCCGGTGGTCTTTGGTCCCGGAGATGCCTTTCAGGATCAGCCCGTTGAATTGCGGAGGCGGTAAGGTCGGCGCGCCTGAGAACATCGGAACGGGCGGCCTCTCGGCCTGCGGCTTGGCGGCGGCAGGGCGGGGTGCGATGCCGGAAATCTTATTGATTTGAGCGATGAACGGTCCCGGCCCGCCGGGCATGTAACCGATCTGGCCGACCGCCCGGCCGGCGTGATCGAGGAGGATGATCGTTGGGTAGCCTTGAATCCTAAACTGCCTCGACAGCGCCCGGTTGGCGCTCCTGAGTTCGGCGCTTTGCGCTGTGTGCTGTGGAAAATCGATTTCCACCAGGACAAGATTTTCCTGGGCGAAGGCCTCGAATTCCGGTTGCGAAAACACCTCCGCCTTCAATCGCATGCACCAGCCACACCAGTCCGAGCCGGTGAAATCGAGCAACACCAGTTTGTTCTCGGCCGCCGCCTGCGCCTGCGCGGCCGGCACATCCGTGAGCCATTCTGCGGCGTGAGCGGCGGCGGGCAACAGGGTGAGTACCGCGCTCAGAATCATCGCAGATATTTTCGGCAGCTTCATATTTTCTTGTCAGGGCTTTGGCCCTCTGGCCGGACCCCGGCCCGGGGCGGTCCCATCCAGTCTAGATTATCGGACCAAACGAACTGCACTTGAGGCGGATCGATGGGCGCCCGTTCGCGGGCTACAGCATCCCGTCGCTATCTGACGCCGCCGCTCAATTCCCAGTGCTCTCCGAAGAAACCCGCTTCGACGATGCCGCCCGGGGCGCGGCTGGAGACCGGCATCCGCACGTCCACCACGGCGTAGTCCGGCAGCTTGGGCGTTTGGCGCGCATTGTTCAGGTAATCGTATTCGCGGAACGTGAAGCCGCTATTCAACACGACATATTTCTTCGGGTTCAGCGGATTGGGATAAATCAAAACGGGGACGTGATAGGCCGCGTCATATCGCTGTTTGCCAACCGTCACCTGTTGCGCATCCCAGCGAATGGGGAGTCGATCGGCGATTTTGGCGAGCAGTTTGTTGCTGGCCGGATCGCCCCATAAGACAAGGTTGTGGGCGGTGATGTCCGCGTCGGTGATGTCGCGGTCGTCCTTGAGGCGCGCCTCGCCGCGAAACTGCTGGCGCCACTGATTGGTGGCGTGGGCGAGTTCGGCCGCGGTCCAGGCGCCCACCTTCTCGTTCAGCGGCTGGCCCGTGGGCCGCACCATGACGAAGCTGTCCATGAACGCGTCGTCGATGGGGCCTTGGAGTCCGTGCTGCTTGCGCAGCGCCGGCGCGAGCGGAGAAAGCCGCGCCTCCGTGGCGTTAGTCCCGCGCGGGGCGAGGCCCCATTTGCCGGCGGCCTTCTCGAAATGCGCTTCCCAGGAGCGGTCGGAAAGCGGGCGCGGCGCCTGCAGTTTCGCTCCGTCGATGGCCACTTTCACCGGCCGCGCGTTGTCCAGCGGGCAGAGGCCCGGCGCCATCGAGAGTGTCAACGCGGAAACGTTCTTCGTAACCACCATTACCGCATTGTCGTCCTCGTCCAGTTCGGCCTCGACGCGGGCGCGTTCCCAATGTTGGGCGAGTGAGTCCACGGTCACCCAATACATCTGGTTGTAGCGCAGCGTCCAAGTGGTGAAGCGGATTTTGTCCGGCACGGGATTGCGGCCGCGGGCGACGATGCTGTCAATCCGGAGGTTGATCTCGTTTTTGGAATCGGGGTGGTAGCTGTGGGCGGTTTTGGGGCCGATGATATGGACCAGCTCGATCTTTTCCCCGGCCAGCGCGCGGGCCATCATGTCGGCGGCTTGCTTTTGTTTGTCGATCTCGCCGCTGTAAGCGATGGTCGGGCAATTGAACAGGTTCAGGGCGTAATCGGTGGCGTCGTAGAGGTGCCAGAGCTTTTGCTCATACCAGGTGGGCTGCAGTTTTTCGTTTTGGAACACCTTCAGGAAGTCGGCGGTTTCGGAAAAACCCGCGCCCGGCGCGGCCGCCGCCCACAAACCAGCGTGGTGCGCGGCGAAATGCCAGCAGGCCGCGCCGCCCAGCGAAAAGCCGCGGACGACCAGGCGGTTCTCGTCGATGGGGTAATATTTGCGGACCGCTTCGAGCGCTTCGAAGAGATCGGTCTCGCCGGCGAAGCGGTTGCCGTTGCAATAGCGGCCGTAAAGGTGAAGCACGAAGGTGTTCGGCGGAACAAATTCGCCCGGGGATTTCTGGCGGCCATTGATGAAACTGAGCTCGCTCAGCGTCTCGCCGCGGCCATGAAACCAAAAATCCAGGCGGAATTGATGCGCGGTGTTCGGTTGATAGGAGGGCGGAATCACGAGGCCATAAGGCTGTACGGAGCCGTCAATGCGCGAAGTGTAGCCCCGCGCGACCAGGCCAGTCGCGGCCAGCCACGGCGCCTTGCCGTCGCGCAACGATTCCGCGCGTTCCCGCCCTTGCGCGAGCAGCGCTTTGGCGACGCTGATTTCGTTCGTGTTGAAAAATTCGTCGTAGGCCAGCGCGTAGCGGACGGCCTTGTGATAAATCTGCGCGTCCGGCAAGAGGTCCAGCCGAGCGGGTTTGGCTTCGAGCTCCTTGCGCAGCGACTCGATTTGCAGTCCGAGTTCGTTGGCGCCCGTCTCCAACTCGGCCCGGTCGGCGGCAGAAACGGGGATGCCGGGTGGCGGCACGCGGCGAACGCGGTCGGGTAGGTTGTCGGCTGGACCGTCAGCCAGGGCGGGATGAAGCGTTGTGAGGAAGAGAGTCGGGAGGAGCCAGCGGGTGTTCATGATTTTTGCGCGCGGCGAAAGTATCAGCGGCGGGCGGGGCGGAAAAGCGGTTTCCCAGCGCCGTAAGTCCGGTGGGTGTGATTGGAAGTGGGTGCGAAGCTGCCGGCTAAAGCCGGCGTTCCGGCCGCAATGGAACGCTGGCTTTAGCCGGCAGCCTCGCTCTGCGCACCCGCAGTTAATCACACCCAAGTCCGATGGTGACAACGGCGCGGATTGTGGTAAAGTTTTCTCTCGTTAATGCACGAAGGGAACAAAGAGTCCTTTGGTCCCTCATGGATTCAGTGGACAAAACCGTTTGAACCTCGAATGACTTGCCGACATGGCCACTAAACTTCTCCTGCTCGCGGGCACCAAAAAAGGGTTGTTTTGCTTCACCAGCAGCGACCGAAAAAAATGGGACCGGACCGGTCCGTTTCAAACCGGCCGGGAAATCAATCACGCCATCTACGACGCGCGCACCGGCCGGCTCCACGCCGCCTCGAACGATGCCTGGTTCGGCTGCGAGCTGGTTTCCTCGCCCGACCTCGGCAAAACCTGGGAGGCCGCCAAGGCCAATCCGGCGTTCCCCGAAGGGTCCGGCTTGAAGCTGGAGCGGATCTGGCACATCGAACCCGGCCCCGCGGCGCAGCCGAGCGTGCTCTACGCCGGGGTCGCGCCCGCCGCGCTGTTCCGCAGCGACGATGGGGGCGGCAGTTGGCACGAGGTCGCCGCGCTCACGCAACATCCGACCCGCGCCAAGTGGCATCCGGGCGCGGGCGGGCTGTGCTTGCATTCCATCGTCGTTGACCCAACGGACGCGGAAACCATGTTTGTCGGCATCTCCGCCGTGGGCGTGTTTAGCACCCACGACGGCGGCGGAAGCTGGCGGACGGCGAACAAAGGGACGCGGGCCGAATTCCTGCCGGACAAACTTCCGGAGTTTGGCCAGTGCGTCCACAAGCTATTGGCCTCACCGGCCCGGCCCGGCTTGCTTTTCCAGCAAAACCACTGCGGCGTTTATCGCAGCGCCAACGGCGGCGAGACCTGGGATGAAATCACCAAAGGTCTGCCTTCGGATTTCGGGTTTCCGCTGGCCATTCATCCACGCGAACCGGAAACGATTTTCGTAATCCCCCTGCAAGGAGCGCAGTTCCGTTGCCCGCCCGAAGGCAAGCTGCGCGTCTTCCGCAGCCGCAACGGCGGACGTTCCTGGAAACCGCTCACGAAAGGGCTGCCGCAGTCCGGCGCGTTTGTCGGCGTCTATCGCGAAGGGATGGCGATCGATGCGCTGGCGCCGGCCGGACTTTATTTCGGCACGAACACCGGGAAAATCTTCTCCTCCCGCAACGAAGGCGATTCGTGGCAACTGCTGGCGGACAACTTGCCGCCGGTCTATTCGCTGTCGGTGGCGGCGCTGGCGTTGGCTCGAAAACCTGCGCCCGCCAAGCGCGCGAAGGTGCGTTGAAGAACCGAACGAGCGTCGGCTAGCAGCCCGTTGAAAAATGCCACTTCCCGTAGCAGCCGAGGTCACGAGGCTCAAATGTCTTCGGAAACAGAAGCGATATGAGAGCCTCCTCACGTCGGCTGCTACTTTCTGAACAGGCTGTTAGTTGGCAGGCTCTTACCACGGCGCATGACGGCTCACGCTTTGCCCGGCCCACCGGCGATGTCCTTCGACCAGAACCCCCGGATTGGAGGTTGAAGTTCTTTGCGGTGCGCGTCGGTTGATTTCATAAGCTGGGAGCCACGCACAGTGGAGCGTGCCTGAAGCGCGGGCTGGTGGCTGTGGGGAATCAAGCTGCCGGGTGCTGAATTTGAGGCGTACCGCCGCGGCTCTTTTTCGTGTAGGCTCCTCTCGTGCCGAGACGGGAAAAAATCGCTAAATTCACAGCCTGGTGCTGGCAGGATACCCCTGGCGAGGGTTATCGAATGTCTCCTAAAAATCGGAAGTAAAAGCCTTGACGCGATGTTGGTTTTCGGCTACGAGAGGATCGTTCTCAAAACCTACGTAAACCAAACCGACAATTATTTTGCGTGGCTTCGGCTGCGGCGCGCCTTATGTCCCGTGGTTCGCTCGTTGCGCAAGGAGAGAAAAGCATGAACACGAAAAAAGGATCTATCATCGGATTGGCTGTTCTGCTATTCATGTTTGCCAATTTTGCCCGGGGTGCCGGAGTGACAATTATCACGCACGGATATCAATCGGACGCTTTGTCATGGGTTGCGCAGATGGCCAACGCAATTGCCATTCGCGCAGGAGGGAATGAGACCGTGAGTCAATACACGCTGGTACTCACGAATCTTGGCTCGAGATGCCCATTTGGAAGTCCAAATATCCAAATTCATTCGTTTACGCGCGATAGTTCTTCACCTCCAGCCGACACGTTAGCGAACAGAGAAGTGATTGTTAAAGTTTGCTGGTCGGGCTTCGACGCGGGCATTTGTAATGAACCTTTCGGTTTGGGGACAGTTCCGACTGAAGAAATCGGTTTCGTTGTGGCGACTGCATTACGATTGCCAAACTTCGCTACAGACGGGAGCCTTGCTAATCCCCTCTGTGAGTTGCCCATGCATCTAATTGGCCACAGTCGGGGAGGATCGGTGATGGCTACGGTTGCTCGAATTCTTGGAGAAAACGGAATCTGGATCGATCACCTCACTACTTTGGATCCTCACCCGCTTGATTGCCCGGGTTCCAACTGCGACGATGCTCCTGCCGTCGTCTACACCAACGTCGTCTTCGCTGACAATTACTGGCAAACAAACTCTGCTGGAGATGACCCAAATGGAAGGAGTATCCCAGGGACGTACGAAGGGAAGCTGGTTGGTATTGTCAACCATTCATTCTTCACGCTCGCACACTCGCAGATACATACCTATTACCACGGCACAATTGATACAATCGCAGCAATTGTGGATGAAGTTACCGTCCAAAATTCTTGGTATGATACTTCCCTTCAGCCTCCTCGGCCGGCAAGAAACGCTACGGGTTTTTACTTTAGCCGCCTCAACGGAGGCACCCTTAACGGAGGCACTCGGGTGAATGCGGCTTCAGGGCTTCGGATCGCCGGTGCACATCGAGAACCACTGAACGTGTCCGCCACCGATCCCAACCTATGGGACAACATCGAAATTGTCGATTTTGTGAACGCCTTGACTGTCACACAGGGTGACACTTTTGAAGTCCATGTCTACTACGAAGACCTCAATCGGGACGCCACGATTGAGTTTGGACTCGACGCCGACGCCAATCCTTACAATGGCACTTACCAAACGCTAGCGACTGTCGAGACAAGCTCTCGATCCCCAACGGAAAAGTATTTGCCGAAGGTTCTGGATAGTGCTTCAGTGGCGCCGAACACGTATTACCCGTACGCCAAAATCAGCAATGGGATTCACAGTCGCTATTACTACGCACAAGGCAGGCTGACTGTTAACCCTGCGCCTCCGCCGCCTGGTGCGCCGACGGTCACGATCACTTCGCCCTCGGATGGATCAACGGTATCGTCAAGCGACGCTACGCTCGTAGGAACCGCATCCGCTGGCACTACTCAGGTGACTTGGGTTAATGAAGCAAAGAGCGAAAGCGGGTCAGCGTCCGGCACAACCTCGTGGAGTGCGACCGTTCCGGTTGTTAGAGGCAACAACCGCGTAACGGTGACGGCTCGCGACGCAAACGATCGAAGCGGATCTGCTTCGATAGCCTTGATCTATAACCCACTGAGTGAATCACTGGATATCTACGCAAGCGAAGGTTGCTTTGTCGCTTCGGGCGAGCCGAATCGACCGCAGTTTGGGGGCGCTTTGGTCGTTGGCGTTGATCCCGGCAACACGGGAAACGAGCGCATCTTGCTAAAGTTTGGTTTGTCGGCAATACCACAATGTAGCACGATTAACAATTCCTTGCTCGAGTGCCTCCTTTATAGAGCCAATCCCCTTGATGCATCTTCGATCAATGTGACGAGTTATCGTGTTACCGAGGACTGGTCGGAGTCCTCGACCACATGGGATCTTCAACCATCGTATGATCCGAGTTTCGGTCCTTCGAGAATCGTTTCATCCTCACCGGGTTATTATTCCTGGGACGTCTCTCCGGTCGTGAACGGCTGGTATTCTGGGAATAATCAGAATTTTGGCTTCATCCTGGTCTCAAGCGTCGAGAATACGGGCACAACGAATGACAGGGAATTTCGCGACAAAAGCTTTCAGAAGCTCACGGTTAATTACACAACCGAACGGGTCCCTCCAACAATTACGATTATCAGCCCGACAACGAACCCAACATTTAACACGACATCGGCGTCGGTAAATCTCGCTGGAACGGCATCCGATAACTGCATTGTTAGCGGTGTGACGTGGGCAAACACGGCAACCGGCCAGACTGGAACAGCAAACGGAACAACATCGTGGAACGCTACGGTTCCATTGGCCGATGGAACAAACCAGATCACCGTCGCAGCGCACGATCCTGCTGGCAACAGTGGTACGGACGCAATTATAGTAATCTACACGCCGCCCGACACCACGCCGCCAACTGTGCCTACGAATCTCACTGCGTCTGCGGTATCCTCGAGTCAGACATACGTGACGTGGGGGGCATCGACGGACACAGGCGGCTCCGGTGTGAATGGATACAAGGTCTATCGCGACGGCCTGCTTGTGACGAACAGTCAAGCGTTGAGTGTTGCGGACAGCGGTCTGACCGCGAACACAACATACTGTTACACAGTAGCGGCCTGCGATAACGCTGGTAATGTATCAGCGCAGAGCTCGCAAGCCTGCGCCATAACCCAACCAACTAGCAGTAACATGCCGCCCTGTGACATCAATGCTGGATTGGTCGCGTACTACCCATTAGACGGAGACGCTCTCGACCAAAGCGGCAATGGTCAGAATGGAACGCCGGATGGCGACCCGCAGATTGTCGCAGGCGTTATCGGAAGTGCCTTCTACTTCGATGGCGTAGATGATCGTATCCATCTGCCAGCTACGTTTTTGGGCGGCGGTCTTCCGGAGGGAACCGTGGCATGTTGGGTGCGCGTGGACAGCTTCGATCAGACTTACGGCCGCATCATCATAAACCGAGGGATTGCTGCCATGCATACACGACTTTTGCTAGGTATCGCGGGTGGTGGAAGACTTGCTGCTTATCTGAACGATACCCAAGCTCCACTCTCGATTGATCATTTGCAGCTCGGATGTTTTGCGCATGTAGCCATGACGTGGAACGGCAGTCGGCTGAAGTACTTCATCGACGCGACCAACACTGGCGACTTCGCGTTCACCGCTTCGGTTCCGTCTGGAGGGTCAGAGACAGTGGACATCGGAGTTGACGACCAAGACGTCGGATTCTTCCATGGGATCATTGACGAGGTCCGTATCTACGGCCATGCCCTTTCCGATTCCGAGATTCTCTGCTTGGCCACTGGGAAGCCGTCGTTGTGTTCGCCTCGAATGACACTGGCCGGCGACTTCGTCTTCACGCTTACGGGTGAGTCAAACCGCAACTATCGCATTGAGGCGACCACGAGCTTGCCAGCGACAAGCTGGACGGCCTTGACCACGGTCTCTAACATCGCGGGTCCGGTTCAAATCACGAACTTCAACGCGTCGAGCTTCAGTCGCCGTTTCTATCGCGCCGTGCTTGTGCCGTAGCGTTCCAGGCGCGGAGTTTGTCGGGGATGTGCGTATTATTGAGGAGGACGGTGGCGAGGAGAGTGATCTCTTTCATGCCTTCGCGGGTATTCCCGAACACGTCGGACGGCCGGGCGTTGTCTCGCTCCCCCGAAATGATCCCAGAATTGGCATTGCGTGTCGCGCGCAACTCCAGTGTATCATCGGAGGCTGATGAAGAGCGCAGCAGGCGATGAAAGCGGCGGCCAGAGGAGCGATCCGGGCGCAGGCGAACACGCGGCGGCCGGGAAAGGGAACCTGCCGGAGGTTGAATGGATTTTCGACAATGTGCCAGACGGCGAACTGGTCGCCTGTTGTTATTGGGAATATGCGCGGGAATCGGCGTTCATCCGCGAGACATTGCGGCAGTATCGCGACTGGTGGCTGGCTGGTGGCGACCGCGACAGTCAAAGTCGCAAGATCGATGCCAATCTTCGGAAGATTCAAAGCCTCGGTCACACTTCGGATGTCTTCGTGCAAGGTTGCTCGTTTGATCCGGCGAGGGTGCGGCAGTCTGACGATCCCAAAAAACCGAACTATCGCCACCCGGACGCCCCGCCGATTACCGGGAGTTTTCCTGTTCCTTGGCAATCGCTCTCCAAAGAGGAGAGGAAATATCGCGCCCACATCCGGAACGACCGTGATGAACTCCAAATCGTGCCGTTCGACCGGGGCCATTCGCTCGATGCGAAAGACATCGCCCAATGGGTAGCGGCACAAGGCTGGGACACGGACGCCGCCAATGAACGAGTGCGGCGGGAGAATCCCAAGACGAGCGAGCGCTTCCTGGCTCGCAGGGGAAAACTGAGCATTGCGGAAATTCAGCCTTCGCTGTTTTGGGCGGGCGGCAAAGAAGTCACTGTAGTGGCGATTGAGTGGGCGTACTTCACCAACGATGAAATTGTGAGCTACTTCCGGCGATGGGCAAAGGCCAATCGACCGAAGGGTATAACCTCGCCAGGGGGCCAGGGTCACAAACTGAAGGATTGGCGGGTCGCCCTGGATCGTTTGGGCATGATGCGGCTGCTGCACCGCTTCCGGTTGGGGGAAATGCGCGAGCGTTTCCCGGCCGGATGGAAGGCCTTTGCGGGGTTCGAATGGTACAAGGAGCGGAAACGCGCCGGAGCGACCTTCAAAACGCTTTTTCCTTTCCTGCCCAAAACCGAGCGTCCGTTGTCGTGGCCGACCAAAGGCGGACGCAGCAAGTGCTGATGAGATCGCAAGATGGCCTGCACTGCGAGGCGAATTCCCGCTCCCTGCGGAGCGGGGAGGGTCAGGGAGAGGGGGCGAAATAGGAGGCCGTTTTCAAGCAATGTTTTCAAGGCTTTCCCCTCTCCCAGGCCCTACTGCCGTTGAATTAAGGAATTTCCTGGCGAGCGAGGACTATGCGATGCGGCAGCTCCGTAGGAGCGGCCTCTTTGTAGCAAACAGATCCCACCCGGCCAAAAGCCCCGTCGGGGCGACATCTTCGGCTTCGATGCCGCTCCTACGGAGCTTTGGATTTTTGCCGTTCGCTCTCTACAAATATGCCGCCCCGATGGGGCTGAAGAAAGCTCCCCTCCCCCTTGATTCAATGACAGTGCTCCCCGGCCCTCCCCGCTCGTTCCTCGCGGGGGAGGGAGAAGACGAAGCGCCGCCTCCTCCCCTGCTTTTGTCGGCTATCCTGCGGACGCAGCATGTAGGCACGAAATAACGCGCTATTTTATTCCTAGGAATCAAATAGCACGCTATTTCTGTCCATTTCCCCCTGGCCGGCGCCACGTTAAAGTGGTGGCGTGATTGAAAAATAGTATGAGCACAAAGATGCGCAAGGATTCGACCTGGAACCGGCTTACCAGCAAGCAGCGCGCGAAGCTGGAAAAGTGGCTGTTTGAGGGGAATTTGGGTTACGCGGAGGCGGTGGCGCGGGCCCATAAGGAATTTGGGGTGGAGGGCACGGTCGCGAGCATGGGGCGGTATTACCGGCGCCGGGCGCAGGAACGGCAGCCGGCGGAGTTGCTGGAGGCGCAGATGGCGGCGGCGGAAGTGAATGATTCGCCGCTGAAGGTGGAAAGCCTGCGGCGGGCGGGGATGAAGCTGATTGGCCATCTGGCCCTGAAACAGGCCATCGAAAGGCCAGGAGAACTGGAGCCGCTGGTGAGGCTGACCAAGCTGCTGCTGGGGTGCGAGCGCAATGGAGTCCTGCAAGGGAAGTTGAAGCTGGCGAAGCGGTATTTCTATCGTGAGGCCACCGAGGCGGCGCGCAAGGAATTTGCGCAATTGGGGGCCTATCTGGCGGGCATCCTGGAGGATGCGAGTCTGGACGCGCAGGCGAAAATCGAAAAGGTCAAGCAGATGCTCTTTACCGGCGAGGGTTCAAAGTCGGGGGCAGAGGCGAAAGAGGACTCCGGAAATGGCCCGGGAACGCCCAAAACCTAAGCCCTGTGAAAAACGATTGCCCCCATGGGTGGACGTTAGCGCGGTCGGATTCCGTCGGCGAGACGCCGACGGATGCGACCGAGACGGTCGCGCTCCCCAGGCGCCGCCAAGGAATCTGGCGAAGCGAACAATGTTCGCCTATGTTCGCTTATGTTCGCTTAATTGGAGAAAAATGTTTGCGGCCTGCCTTTGGGGGAAGGAAGAATGCAGAAGGCAGAAGGCAGAATGAAGAATGAAGAAGGATTCCGGGAGTTTCGCTGGATGGGGCGGGCGCGCAATGGCGCGCGGACGGCGCAGCGCACCGTCCCTACCGGGGAAGGGGAAATGCAGAATGCAGAAGGCCGGATTAAGCCGCATTCGCCGCAATTGAGGGAAAGTGAACCGATTGTGGCTCGCGGGATAAATAATGGTCGGATCGTGCGTCGTAACTTATTGTTTATCAGTAACTTGAGCGGAACATGGCGGTCGGCACTGTTAGGAGGGGTTTACGATCGTAACACTTGTATCACTTCCTCGACCGGGATGGCTCAGCAACTCCAGCCGCTTGTTTTTCGGCGGGAATATCGGCCGGTAATGCTGGTAACGTTTCATCACCGACTGCACGTATCTCCTGGTGCCGGGGTAATCCATCCGGGCCAGGAACGCCGCGCTGTTGGTTGCCGCCGCGCCGCTGTTGCTCCATTGCAGAACGCGCGCGCGGCCGGCGTTGTAATCGGCCAGCGCGTACGGCAGGGGATTGTCGGTTCGCGGGTAACGTCGGAGGAGCTTGCGGAGATACCACGTGCCGGCGCGGGCGTTCTTGACCGGATCAAGCATCTGAAAATGGGTGAACAGGTGGATGTGTTCTTCCGCCGCCCATTCCTGGGCGGTCTTCTCGCGGATTTGCATCAGGCCGATCTCTCCCTTTCGGCCGCGCGCGCGCGGATTGAACCAGCTTTCGCGCCACACCACCGCCTTGACCAGCGCGGGATCGACCCCGTAATGCGCTGCCGCCTCGAGGATCACCGGGTCCTGGCTGTTCTCGCGAATGGCCCGCCACTTTTCGATCAACAAGGCGACTCCGCCCAGCAAAATGATCGCCAGCAACCGCCACCGCCATCGTCTGATTGTTTCCATGCGCTCGTTGCTGAAACCGAATCGGGATCGGCGTCCAGGATTTTTCCGGCCTGTTGTCAGTATCGCCCGCCAAAGGATGAGCGGCGCCGCAAGCGCCGCGGATATGGTTGCGCGCACGCGCCGCCGGAATGGCAAGCTCAACCTTCCTCGGTTTCCGCCTCCGTGTCGTCGCGGGCCGGCTGGAGAAGCGGGTGCAGTTTTTCCAGGAGAAGTTGAGCGCGGCGCGGATTTTCCGCCGCTCCAAAATCCCCTTCGCGGGAGGGGCGTTGGGGCGCGCCGGCCAAGGCCTCCAAAGCGGCCCGGAGAGTGGCCGCCTCTTGGGGCGAAAGCGGCAGCGGCAGTTTATCGGCCTGCTCGTTGCGCATCGCGGCGCGGGCGAATTCCAGCAGCAGGGCGCACGGCTCCAGACAGGGAATCAAGCTTTTCTCGCCCGGCGCATCCGGCGCCAGGCCCGCCACGCTCCAGAGCCGCCGCTTCCAACAGAAACTCCGGTGGCATCCGGCCCGGATCACCAGGGCCGCCTGGGCGTCGGTGAGCTTCTGCGTAATCCGATACATTCCGGTTTGGCGCCGGGTGAACTCGCGGAAGTTCGTGACGGGCGGGGGATCGGATTGCACCGCAAACCAGTCGGCGACCGCGCCGGGATAAAGCTGATTCAGGGCGCGTTCCAACTCCACGTCATTCGCCGTGGTCGCCCGCCAGCCGGTTTGGAGGTTCGGCGCTGATTTCAACGGACGGAACGCGCCGTCGGCGGTGAACTGGGCGAGGGCGCGCAGCCCAGTGAAGGCAATGGGTTGAAGCTCCGCCTCCGGCCGATCGCGGTCGTCCATGTGGCGCAGTTCGTAATCCGGCGACCGCCGGCGGATGAGCACCTGGGCCAGGACCAGTTCGTGTCCAAGCTGGGCCACGAACTTCTCCAGCGCCGGATTGGCAACGGCCATCATTGGCCCTGAAGCTAATGGATTGCGCGGAATTGGAAACGGAAAATCGGCGGCCCGCGCGCTTATTTCGGAGCGCCGGACGCACGGGCCAGGTTCGTAATCGTGGCGTTGTTGATGATTTTATTGGGAATGCTCACGATGTGGCCTTCCGCGCTCACCACCCGCGTGCTGCGCAGGCCGATGGATTCCACGACCCCTTCGACGTTCTCGACCTTGATCCGGTCGCCGATGCGAAACGGCTTGTCCGAAAGCATCGCCACTGCCCCGAACAGGTTGGCGAGCGTGTCTTGCGCCGCGAGGCTGACGGCCAGGCCGGCGATCGAGAGCGAGGCGATCAGGCTGGTGATGTTCAACCCCAGGTTCTGCAACGTGAGCAGCACGGCGACCACGGCGGCAAAAACCTTGAGGGTGTGGCGGATCAGGGGCAGGAGGTGCTTGCCGATCGAATCTTCCGTTTCGAGCCGCCGCTTCCAATAACCTATCACCAGATCGACGAATTTGAGGACCATGTAGGTGATCGAAACGACGAGGATGACTCCGAGGGCCTTCTTCAGGAAATTGGCGAACCAAACGGGCCAGATGAAGATGTGCAAACCGACATAGAGCAAAGCCACGAACGCCATGACTTTGACCGGCCCGCGCGCCAGCTCGAGCAACAAGTCGTCAAATTGCGTCTTGGTCTTGCGCGTCCACCGGCTGAGTTGGCCGCGCACGAGCAGATCGACCAATTTGGCCGCGAAAAACGCCAGGAAGATGTAGATAAAGGAGGCCAGATATTGCCAGAGCGGGACTTCAAACAGGGGCCGGTCCAGCCCTTCGATCTGATCCAGGCCGAAATGCAGCCAAGCGGCCTTGCGTGTCTCACCTTCCTCGATCACCACTTCCGCCGAGCTTTGCGGTCCGAGGGCGGCGCCGGCGCTCGGATCGCTCAGCGTCAGTTTCAAAGCCCGGCTCCCCTTCCAGCGCACGTCATGAATGATCGGGATGCGGATTGGTTCCTCCATCTTGCCGGCGGCAATGGTCACCATTCCTTTCTTGGGAACAAAATCGCGGCCCGCAACCGCCGTGCCGTCAACGGTGGCCAACACCACGTCCACCGCCGCGTTCGTATTGCCGGTCCGCTGGAGGGTAACGGTGACGCCGCCGGCATTTTGATTGACGAGATAAGTGGCCTTGGTGAATTCGATGGTGGCCGTGCCCAGGCGGCTCTGCCCCGGCACCCAAGCCGCGCAGAACAGGGACGCAACGACAACCAACCCGACCTTTTCCAGCGTTGAGCTCATGCGCGGGAGACTATTAGCGGCACGCCAGGAAATCAAACCAGCAACTTGCGCGGCGATTTGAGTTTTACGTTCCGGTTTGAGGCCCCTTGGCGCCAACGTTGCCGGCGTCGGTGGTCGCCTTGGCGGTCAACCACAGCGTTTGGTGGAGTGCGCCAGAATCGGGCCGCGAACACCTCCGCCCAATTACTGTCAGAAGCCATTGTAGCGCGCATGAAAACGTCTCGCCACCCAAGATGCTGCCCGGTCTGCGGCCACCGCTTCATTCCCTGGCGGTTCTGGCAGATTAGCCGCTGGACTTCTATCCGCTGCCCGAGTTGCAGCGCCCGGCTTACGCGGCAATTCGACCGGCAATGCTTTGCGATCTGTTTCGCTTGCTGTCTTCTGTTGACTGCCGTTCCGTTCATCCAAAAGTCTGCATGGCAGATCGTGATTGGAGTACTTGGGGCGTTGTTGATTCTGATTCTTGACGCCGCAACCGTGCGGCTTCGACCCGCTCCGCCATGAGAACCATCGGTTTGCCGACAATCATCTTATTCGCATCGCTGCTGGCTGGCTGCGCCGGTCGATCCGAGCGCTCCACAGGGCCGGCTAATACAACTCCAATCTTTCATACGATCACCCTCGTCGATGCCGATACCCAGTCGGCGACGGAGCCGGTGTTGCCGCGGCCTGCCAATGTAACTTCAATCTTGGAGATCCACTATTTCGACGCCCAGTGGATCACCAACACCACGACCAATCGCTTTATTCGCGTCGGCGGCGAGGTCAAATTGGCGGGCCGGTTCAAGTGGTCGGACGGTTTGACCCTCACCAACGCGATTGGGATCGCCGGTGGCTTCACCGACTTTGCCGACAGGTCACGGATAGAACTTTGGCGTTGGAATGGCTCGCTTGAGCGTTACAGTTATCCACGCATTATCCGGGCCTTGACCAACAACCCGACCTTGCAGCCGAACGACCAGGTACTCGTTCAAAAAAGGTTGTGGTAGCGACAAACTCGCCTCCACGGCGCCGGAGCCACTTGAGCCATCTGCGAAATTGCGAAAGGAATTCAGTTCTGTAGCGTAGAGCGCAAGGCTGCGGGCCGAGTGCGCCGGGCGGCGCGCGATTCCGCCGGCCTGACCGTGCAACGCGCAGAGTCCATCGAAAATCTGAGAGCCGCTGTGCCGGCCAACTCGACCGTCGCGGCACTTCGGGTGTCCCGAGCGCGCTCCGGCGTCGTACCCGGCGCGCGGTGCGCTTTGATTCCGGTGCCGTCCGTGCCTCTCAAAATGAGCCATCTGGAAACCAATCGCAAGCCCAGGATCGGACTTGCCGAGGCTGGTTGCCGGTTGACCGCGTTCACGCTTGTCGAACTGCTGGTTGTCATAGCCGTTATTGCCATCCTGGCCGCGCTGCTGCTTCCCGCTCTTTCCAAAGCCAAGGATTCAGCACGGCAATCCTCGTGCGCTTCGAACCTGAAGCAAATTGTGCTCGCCGCCTTGATCTATGCCGATGAAAACGAGGCGGGTTTCCCGGCACAGGCAGGCGACGGCTTGCCAGTGCGCGCAGCAGGTGGAGACGGGAAAAACTATTACGATTTACTCATGCCGCTTTTGAGCGATCCCAAAATCTGGCTCTGCCCTTCTACCCAGGACAAACCAGGCCGGCTCATGTCCTATCACATGAACGGCCTCATCATTACGACCAACGGGCTGCGCGCTTCGGCTGTTGCCGAACCGGCGAGCACTCTGCTGATTGCCGAAACCGGCATAAAGGCCCGTTTCGACGAAGCCTATCTCCGACCGGATCAAGCCGGTGGCTTTCTCTATGATCGGCCACAGCGGAACCACAAGGACGGCAGCAACGCCGGATTCGTCGATGGTCACGTGAAGTGGTATCCGGACAGCCATTGGGACTCCAATTCGTTCAAGGCCGTTCCATAAAGGGGTCCAAAGGGTTCGGTACCTCATACTGCATGCTTTTGCTGCTAAAGGGCTTACCCATTCGGGCGGGTGATCCCTCTTCGGCCGAGAATAAATCTTGCGCGGCGTCGTCGAAGGAGGGTAATCACGAGCCTGATTCAACCACCGCCATGAAACGAACATCTGCCCGATTGCCCACTCTTGCTCTCCTTTGCGCCCTCGCCACCGCCGCCGCGTCCGCCGCCACGGCGGATTGGCCGCAATGGCGCGGCCCGGACCGCACGGATGTTTCCAAAGAATCCGGCCTGCTCAAAACCTGGCCAGCCGGCGGCCCCAAACGCGTCTGGCTCTTCGAGGATGCGGGCCTGGGTTATTCCGGCCCGGCTATCGTCGCGGGCAAGCTCTACACCATGGGCGCGCGCGACGGCGTCGAGTATCTCCTCGCCGTCGATATCAAAGACGGCAAGCAACTTTGGGAGGCCAAAATCGCCAATGCGCTCAGGAACGACCGGGGCGATGGCCCGCGCGGCACTCCAGCGGTGGACGACGGGCGTGTTTACGCTTTGGGCGGGCAAGGGACGTTGATCTGCGCCAATGCGGCCGATGGCAAGGCCCTTTGGCAGCGGACGATGAGCGAGTTCGGCGGCCACCGGCCCGGCTGGGGTTACTCCGAATCGGTGCTTGTGGACGGGAACAAAGTCCTCTGCACGCCGGGTGGTGCCCAGGGCGCGATCGTGGCGCTGGACACCAAGACTGGCGAGCCTGTTTGGCAGAGTAAGGACTTTACGGACGGGGCCCAATACGCATCGATCATCCCCGCGAGCTACAATGGCACCCGCCAATACATCCAGTTGACCCTGAAGCACATCGCCGGCCTCTCCGCGGCGGATGGCAAGGTGCTTTGGACCTCGGACTGGCCCGGCCAGACGGCGGTGATTCCCACGCCGATCTTTCAGGACGGCCAGGTTTATGTCAGCTCCGGCTATGGCGTCGGATCCAAACTGGTCAAGATCGGCACCGGCAACGACGTGAACGACGTTTATTTCAGCAAAGTGATGAAAAACCACCATGGTGGCGTTGTCCTCGTGGACGGCTACCTCTTTGGCTACTCCGACGGTCCCGGCTGGGTTTGCCAGAACTTCAAGACCGGTGACCAAGTCTGGGCCGAGAAAAGGGCGCTGGGTAAAGGCGCCATCGCCGCCGCCGACGGGATGCTCTATTGCCTGGCCGAAGACAGCAGCACCGTGGTGCTGATCGCGGCGTCGCCAGCAGGCTGGCAGGAGCATGGCCGCTTCACCCTCGACCCGCAGTCAACCCAGCGCAGCCAGGACCACAGGGTCTGGACCCACCCGGTCATCGTCGGCGGACGACTTTACCTTCGCGACCAGGAACTGCTCTTCTGCTACGACGTCAAGGCACCCTGAACCGGGCACGAAACCGGGCGCACTGCCCTTGAATTGAGAGTCCTGGGTAAAAGTCGCCTCCGCCCTCGCTGCTGGGCTTCCTCGGGCAGACGGCAGGGGGCGGTGTCCTCACCGCGCCTCTGTCTTTGCTCGACGGCGACGCTGTCCAGCTGTAACGTTCCGCCATGAACCCTGCGACGATTTTTCTGCGGCGCGACCTGGCCGACGTGCAACCCTGGGCCGAGACGTGCGGCCAAATCCGCCCCCTCCTGGAGGAGAACGACGCCGCAGCGGCGGAGGTCCATCACCTCCAAATCACCAACGCCAAGCTGCACTATCATCAGCGCACGGACGAAATTTACTACGTGCTCGACGGCCAGGGCCGGATGCGGCTCGAAGATGAAGAAATCGAACTCCACCAGGATGTCGTCGTGTACGTGCCGCGCGGTGTGAAGCACAAGGCATGGGGCAACTTGAAGGTGTTGGTGGTTTGCATCCCTCGCGGCGTGCTCAACGACGTGCACGAACTGGAGTAGTGGACCAGGGACCATGAAATCCAGGTCCGAGAACTTTCGTGATGCGCGCACGGATTGCGGTCATTCTCATTTCCTCGCTCGCCATCGGTTGGGCCGGCTGGCTCTGTGCCTTGGGTTTTGCGGATGCGGTCTGGTTTCTGCAGCAGACGTTGGTGAAGTCGCCGCCGCCGCCAGGTTGTCGAACCAGAAACCCACGATGCGCATCGGCGCGGCGCAACCGCGATCGCGATTGATTGATTACCGCCTCACGAATTCCGCCGAAGTGCTGGCGCAAGTGGATCGCTCGCTCGGCGAGTTGGAGCAAATCGCGCACCATGCCGGCGCGGCAAAGTGTGACGCGCTGGCGTTCCCGGAGGACACTTTGGGACTCGGGCACTGGGAAGCCGCCCACAAGCCAGCGTTGAAAGATGTGCTGCCCGACGCGGTGAGGCACATGCTCGACCGCCTGGGCCGAGCCGCGGCATCGCACCAGATGTATCTCGTGTGCTGCAACGACACGATTGATCCGGATGGCCCGGTCCGCAACACGGCGTTCCTCCTTGGACGCGACGGCCAGCAAATCGGCCGCTACCACAAAGTGAACCTGCCCATTTCACCGTTGGCATCGAACCCTACGGCAACTACGGGCGCTACGCTGCGCCGGGCGCGTGGAACTTCTACGCCTATTGGTCCGAGATGAAAGGCTCGGCCGACGGCAAGTATTGGGGCAACAGTTTGACGCCGGCCCAACCTGTCCTTGTGCCGCGCGAGCGCTGGCAATGCGTCGAGGTGATGCTGCAATGCAATTCGGCGCCGGACAAATCCGACGGCGAACTGGCCCTGTGGCTCGATGGAAAGCCGATCATGCGCACCGCTCCAGGCGCGCGCCGCGGCCGTTGGACCGGCATGGGCTTTTCGCTGGTCGAAGAAGGCGGCGAACCCTTTGAAGGCTTTCGCTGGCGAACCAATGACCAGCTCAAGATCAACTTTTTCTGGCTGCTGCACTACGTGACCGAAAACGCCGCGCGCCAAAACCACGTCGCCAAGCCCAACCCAATCAACCGCGTCTGGTTCGACGACATCATCATCAGCACGGAATACGTCGGCCCGATTCAGAAATGAGGGCGCGGTTGGCGAATTCTCAGCGGGTCGCGCGCCTCATTTCGATCTTAGCGGCGTTGAACTGTTCAGCGCCTGCAAGTGTTTGCGCTGACGGGCCGCTGACTTGCGGCTTCCCGACCTTGCGCCAGCAGACATCCCTTCCGGCGATTCGCCACCAATGCGACAAGCCCTTCCGGCTCGGAATTCTTTTTCGATTCAGCCATCGGACGGGATCGACTGGTTGGTTCGGCCAAACGGAGAGCGATTCTTCTCGCTCGGCGTCTGTGTCGTAACGACTGGCGTTTCCCCCAGCGCGTTCGATCCGAACAACCCTCGCTACGCCGCCCGGCGGGAGTATGCCGATGCAAACCAATGGGCCGAGGCCACGCTGAAACGGCTCAAGTCGTGGGGCTTCACGACCATTGGCGGCTGGAGCGATTTTCAAGCCTTGAAACAGTCCCGTGACCGCGACGTGGTCTTTGCCCCGGTCCTGCACATCGGGTCCACCGCTGGCGCGCCGTGGTGGGACATGTGGGATCCGAAGGTTCTCGACCGGATGGAGCAAGTCGCGCGCGATCAGATTCTGGCCCTGCGCGACGATCCGAGGTTGATCGGCTATTACAGCGACAACGAGTTGGGCTGGTGGAACGCGATCCTGCTCCAGATGACCTTTGAGCAAGCGCCCACCAGCGGGCAGCGCCATCGACTCCTGGAATTGCTTCGGCAGACCTACCGCAACGACTGGTCGGAATTGCTGCAAGATTTCGAGCCGGCTTCGGGCGTGGAGAACTGGCAGGAACTCGAACAGCACGGGACCCTCTTTCTGCGTCCCGGTGGCAGTGGCACCCGCACGATGCGCCGGTTCCTCGCTTTGTTGGCTGAGCGTTACTACTCATTGGTCCATGACATCATCCGCAAATACGATCAGCGCGCATTGATTCTGGGCGACCGCTATCAGCCCTTTTATTATCCGGAAGTGGCCCGCGCCTGCGCGCCCTACGTGGACGCCGTCTCCAGCAATCTCAACGCGAGTTGGAACGACGGCACCTTCGCGCGGTTTTATCTGGAAACCCTTCACGCGTTGAGCGGCAAGCCGGTTATCATCGGCGAGTTCTACATGGCCGCGCGCGAAAACCGCAGCGGCAACAAGAACGATCGCGGCGTTTACCCGGTAGTGGCTACGCAACGGGAACGCGCCGCGGGATTTCGCAACACGCTCGAGGCGCTTTTGCAAATACCTTGCGTTATCGGCGCGGACTGGTTCCAATATTACGACGAACCTGCTCACGGACGCCACGACGGCGAGAATTTCAACTTCGGCCTCGTGGACATCCACGACCGTCCTTACGAGGCGCTCACCGCCACCACTTCGGCGCTGGACCTGGTCGCCTTCAAGAATCGGCCTGCGCCCGCGCGTCCGGACGCCTCGCAAGGCGTACCGCCCGCGCCGCGAGACCCGCTCGGACAATTCAAACCCACGCTGGCCCTCAAGCATTGGAACCGTGAGCGAGGCTTCGTCAAACCGCTCTCGGAATTTCCCCTGGCCGACTTGTACGTGTGCTGGAACAGAAGGGCGATTTACCTTGGACTGTACGCGCAGGATGTCGTCGAGGACCTCCCTTACCGGGACAAAATCGTGCGGGCGAGCGACCGCGCCGAGTGGAGCCTCTTCCTCAATGGTTCGACCAATTCCATTCGCGCCCGCATTGGCGCAGGCATCGAGCCGAGCGTCAATGAACCCTCAGTTCGCTTGGTGAACCGCTCGGGTCTGAACGGAGATTTTCGGAACATCGCTGCCCTGGAATTGCCGGCGAAACTGTTCGGTAAAGACCGGTTCCAGCGGGACGACACGATCGATCTTGCCTCCACCTTCTTCACCCATTGCCGGGGTTATCACGTCGAGTGGAAAGGCCATTTCACCTTGCGGGACTGAGCCTTTTTCGGCGAGAGGCTTGCTATCTCCCTCTCCCAGAAGGAGTTAGCGCTATGTCTCAGCTAACTCTTTACGATGCGTCCGGCCGTGACCTTTTTCGGCCCGTCCCGTCCCGCCCGGCCGGTCGCCGGGCGGGCACAAGCCAGTGGCCCGGTAGCGTTGAAGTAAGGGCGAGGGACGCCCTTCGCAGCCCCATCTGGGCGGCATATTTGTAGAGCGCGAACGGCAAAAATCAAAGCTCCGCAGGCGTGGTGCTCCGCAGGAGGGCCGCACCCCGGAGTGCGGCTGTGTCCGAAGGACCAGCCGCGGCACGAGTCAACCCGAGAACGCGCGCAACCAGTCGAACGCGCTTCTCCCTTCGATGACGCTGCGAACGGAAAGTCCGCCCAGCCCCGCAGCCTCGTTCTACGCCGAAATCCGGTGGGCCGCGATGGGCACACGGGGTTCCGTCTTTCGGTGTCTGGGACCGTCCGCCTTGCTGCCGTTGGGGTTCCAACGATTACGTTTCTTTTCCCTTCCACCACCCCGCCTTCGTGCCTATTCTGCCGCCACCGTGAAAAAGCAACTCTCCATCCGCCGGACTTAGGAATCATGACTGCGAGCGCACCGAAGCCGACATTCCAATCGCGCGTTGCCTACAAGGACCGCCGCGGTGCGGTCGAGTGGCTTGAGAAGGCCTTCGGCTTCAGGACTACGATGCTGGCAACGGACAGCGATGGCAACGTGGTGTATGCGGAAATGAGCTTTGGCAACGGGCAGATCCATATCGGGAGTGAATGGGAAAATGTGAAGGCTCCCAGCTCGGTCGGCGGCGCGAACACCCAGACCATCAGCGTCCGGCTCGAGGACGGAATCGACGCTCACTGCGAACGCGCTCGTGCCGCCGGGGGAACGATCGTTCAGGAGCCGGAAGATCAGTTCCACGGCGACCGCGCCTACCGGGTCATCGACCCGCAGGGTCACACGTGGAGCTTCTTTCAGAAGCTGCGTGAGGTGACCCCTGAGGAGATGGAAGCCGCCGTTCCGGGCATGAAGGTCTGGACCCCATAGCGGCAAGGGCGCCTCGACATCGAGCAAACAGGCGCGCGGAGCTGCCCGGATTACGTCAAGTCGCGCAAATTCAGACGTGCTGCGGCTGGGCTTTGCCACAGCCGCGCTCCGGACAATCCCAAAGGGATTGCGTCCTCCAGCCCAAGGTTGCGAGGCACGAGCTACCTTGGGGAATCGGTCGAATGAAATCACAACCCCGAAGGCGTTGCGACCGACTCAACCGTGAAATTCGGCCCTTCGCGGGTGTGGCGCAGGAGTGGAAATGGAGCACGGCTGTGTGCGAAGGACCAGCCGCAGCACGAGCGAACGTCAGGAGGGGGAAATCCTTCCAACGCGCTCTGGTGTGTAATGACGCTGCGACGCTCCCTCGCGCGGCAATCATCTCAAGGCCTTCTGGAAAGTAGCTCCGAGACTTTCTCCTCCAAGTCGTGGTAAACGTCGGCCTTCACTTCGCAGACCATGCCATCCCTGTCGAGCAGCCAGTTATCAGGAATTGCCCACACCCCGAATTCGGCCGCGAGCGGGCTTTCAAATCTCATACCGTCGAAGTGGTTTGGCCAGGGAATGTTTTTCTCTTTGATCATCCTGAGCAGGCTCTCTGTGTTGCCGTCCAGACTGACCCCAACGATCTCAAATCCCTGAGGTTTCAACTTTTCGTAAAGCGCCTTCAGTTCCGGCAGCTCCCCAACACAGGGAGTGCAATCGGTCGCCCAGAAACTGATCAGGACCACTTTGCCGCGCAGCGCCTGCAGATCGACCTCGCGCCCGTCGATGGCAGTAAATTTGAGCTGGGGCGCACTGCCAACCCGCCAACGCCGATTGAGAACCGCCTTTGCACCGAAGCTGACGAAACCAGGAGCGTTCGATACCGTAAGGAGTTGCCTGGCGAGTTTTGTCCCAAGATCGCTCCGCGCGCGGCTTGTCAATCGCAGCATGGAACCAAATACCTGCTGGTTGGTGCCGCAGAAAGGCTGGCCGGCCAGCAATCCTTCAATCAGTCCCCGTTCACCAGCGGATTGAAGTTCAGAGGCGCGCGCGGCGAGCACTGGAAATTCTGGACGTTCTCTGCGCAACAAGGAGTCAATGTTACAACGTGTCATGCCCTCAATGGCGGCATTCAGCCGTCCGGTGTCGCCGACCGCGCCGTTGACTCCCGTTCCGAAAGCTCCCTGGCGCATGGCTTCGACCACGTTGGAGTGTTGCTGGAAATGCTCAATGAAAGCATCACTCGTTCGCTCGAGCTGGTCTGCGATCGCCGCGATCCGCTTGGCCGCGGCGCTCAATCCACCCTCCTTCAACGCAAACGGGCGGTGGCCAAGTTCGCGATCCAACGCCCCGCGCAGTTGCAGAATTTCAGCCCACGCTGCCTCGGGGTTGGCGGGTGCGGCCTTGGCTCTTGCAGGGTCGGCAGGGCTTTCCGCGGCGCCAGCCGGTACGAGCGATGGCGCGAGGTACAGGCTGAACAGGAGAAGGGCTGCGCCCGTAGTTATTGATATAGCTGGTCGCATACAGAAACCCTATCTCGTTGCCGAGAGCGTCTCACGTATCGTGTGGAGAACGCCGGAGGAGCGCGTTGCGCCAGACGACCCGGATTCCGTCGTCCTTTCAGGACGCGACACCGTTTTGCCTCCAGTCGTCCAGGGACTTCGTCCCTGGCTAATGTCCCTCCGCCCCTGCTGGGCCGGCCCGACCGCGACGCGCACGCGCCGGCGCCACATTCAAGCGGCGCGCGACGAAAAACTTGCGCCAGACCGCAAGCGGTGACACGTGAACGGTTCATGGCGGGACCCCTCCGACACGCACTCTCAGGCCATCAGCTTCTCGTAACGCTGCTCCACGAAATCCCAGTGGATCACTTTGAAAAATGCCGCGAGGTAGTCCGCCCGCCGATTCTGATGTTTGAGATAGTAAGCGTGTTCCCACACGTCAATGCCGAGCAGCGGCTGCCAGCCACGAAGCAGCAGGCTGTCCTGGTTGGGCGTGGATTCGACTTTCAACTGTTTGCCCTCTAAAGCCAGCCAGGCCCAGCCGCTGCCAAAGACTTTGGTGGCGGTGGTGGTAAGCGCCTCTTGAAGCACCATAAAACCGCTAAACTGTTTGTTGATGGCTTTCGCCAGCTCGCCTTTCGGTTCGCCGCCGCCATCCTTTTTCATGGTTTGCCAGTACAATGAATGGTTGGCGTGGCCGCCGCCGCTGTTGCGCACAGCGGTGCGGATGCTTTCGGGCAGCGCGGCCAGATCGCGCAGCAATTCCTCGACCGATTCTTTCGCCAGGTCCGAGTGGCCGGCAACGGCTTTGTTCAGATTAGCCACATAAGTGGCGTGATGCTTGCCGTGGTGGATCTCCATCGTTTTGGCGTCGATGTGCGGCTCCAGCGCGTCAAACGGATAAGGGAGCGGCGGTAGCGTGAACGGCCCCTCGGGCGCGGCCGGTTCGGCGCTCAGCGCGGGCAGGGCGGCGACGGTGGCGCAAACGGCCCCGGCGGCCGCGGTTTTAATGATGGCTTCACGACGTGTTAGCATAAGTTCATTCCTTTCGCGCTGGTTTGTGCCGGGATCATTGACGAGGGATTCGCCGAATTTCAACCCTGAAATTCGGACCTTCGCGGGCGGGGCCGCGCAGAGCACCCGACGGAGTCGAGCAGCCACCGCCGCGAGGCTGTCATAGCCCGCGGCAAATCAACTCGAGGGAAAGCACGGCGTAAGCGGTCACCAGGGCCGGATCCTTCTCCCACCATCGCCCGCTGGTGTTAAACCACGAACCGTCGCGCTGCTGGAGGTCGATGAGGTGCAAGCCCAGTTCCTTTCGCCAATCGATCTTCCGGCCGTCCTTCAGCTCCAGTTCGTTCACCGCATAGATCGTTAACGCCTTGGTCATCGTGTGGAAGTAGTAATACAAACCGGCCGGCCCCATGCCGGGATTTTCCTCCAGCGTGTAGTTCTGCCGGAGCCAGTCGAAGACGGCCAACACGCGCGGGTCGCCGCGTTTAAGATTGGCATAGATGTAACTGAGCATCCCCGCGTAGCTGATGCTGCCATAGGATCGCAGCGCGACCCGGCCGGTCGCCGCGTTGGTTTCGCTGCCCGCCATGCTATTGCCGGGATAGTACACAAAGCCGCCTTTGTGTTTCGGATCATCCGACGCCCACGACTGGCGGTTGTAAGCGGGCAGGTTTTGGCAGTTCTGGATGAAATGGATCGCGGCCTGCCAATTCAGGTCGCGGGCCTCGGCGTAATTCTTGTCCTCCGCCAGGTGCCGGCTGTAGTAGAGCGCCTCGAGCGCCTGCAACGTGTTCCCCATGTCCGAGTGCTGGTAATGGCTGCCGTAACCGATGCCGCCATCGAACGGATTGTCGAGTTTGCCATTTTCATCGAAGTCGTTTTGCAAGCCGATCAAGAAGCGCCGCGCCCGGCGAAGCACCGGTTCGTATTCCGCCTGGTTCGCCGCGAGCAGCGCCATCATGCAGAGCGAGGTATTGTAAGTGGGTAGATTGGTCCGGCAGATGCCGCCGTCGGGGTTCGCGCAGCCCAGGACAAAGGCGTATCCGCGCTTTAGCCACAGCGCCTCGGCGTCGCGGAAACGCCCGGTCGGTTCACCCTGGCAGGCCATCAGCGCCAAAGCCGTGACGGCCGGCTGGTCGGGCGTGGACCACCAGCCGTTCGAGTTCTGGTTCGCCTGCAGCCAGGCCAGTCCACGATCAATGGCGTGTTGAACTTCATTGCGGACGGATTGGTCGGTGATCAACGCCGGGCTTTTGGATGCCTCCGCCGCGCGCGCGGCCCAGCCCAATCCCCCCAGCGCCACGAACGCGAAGACCCATGCGAATCGCCACCGCCAACTCGCGGCCGGCGCTCGCCCGAACGGTTTCCTGCCATCAATCATCTCGCCCCATCGTACTCGCAAAATTCGCCAGGGCAACTCCTCCCCGAAACTCCCGCCCGAATACCGGCAGATATCCGCCCCCTCCCCGCCTCTGCCGGCCCCGTGCCACCTTTCCGATTGGTTGAGCTCAGCCCGAATCCTCAGCCAAGGAAAGGGGAGCGCGACCGTCTCGGTCGCACCCGTCGGCGTCGCGCCGACGGAATCTGACTGCGAGTGTGCCGCAAAATTGGTCCGGCCGTTTTGGTTGGCGGCGCCTCGTTCCCCCTCACCCTGGCCCTCCCGCAGGGAGAGGGAACTGGCATCCCGCGTCTTTCTTAAGTCGGACATCGCTCCCGCTGGTTCCGTGCGCTCCGCGATTCCTGGCCGAGACACTCGCACGACCCAGCGCGTTCGATTCGCCACAGAGCGGCGGGCGATTCTCCCTCTCCCCGGGGGAGGGCCGGGGTGAGGGGGAAGGTAGCGCCCGAAACACCAATGCGCTTGCGAACTGCCGATGAACTCAACTCATCGGCTGGACCGGTGCGCAATCCACGCCCCTGAACACCAACTCGCTGAGTTCACCCTTTGGTGCATCCCTTCCGCACATTCCAAACATTTGGGTTGAACTCAGCGCTCCTCCAAGAGTTTGATCGTAACCCGCAACTCCGAATTCAGCGGCGGCAAACCGTCCGGGCTGACCTGCCAGATTTTGTCGTTCTCGCGGCCCGGGCGCGGGTTGTTGATCAGCGCGTCGGGATCCTCCATCACCGAAGCAATCGAACCTATTTCCTGCGCCAGGAACTTGTTCTGAGCGACGGCGGAACCGTTATAGATCCAAGCGCCACGGCTCATCGTGGATCGCGTTTGCAGGTTGAGCACGAACTCCTCCGCCCGATGGCGCCGCTCGGCTCCGTTGGCGTCCCAGCTCAGCTCAATCGCAATTTTGTCTCCCGGCAGCGGCTGGGCGCTCTCGGCGGGGAAGGAGTTGGTGCCGGCGCCTTTGGCGCCCAGCAGGAGCACGGCCAGGTGGATGTGGTACGGCTCCGTGTCGGTGCGCAGCAAGCTTTCGTGAGTCTTGCCGTACGAAGTGACGATCAGGTATTCGATCGCGCCGCTCGTTTGGTTCACCGTGGCGGGAAACGAGATGGTCCGCTCCCGTTTGTCCAGGCGCACCTTGCCCAGTTTGAAAATGCCGGGACCGACCGGCTCCAGCGGCGCGTTCGTCGGCCAGGCAGGGGGCGCCGCAGTTGGCTCGGCCGCCGGCGTGCCCGCACAGACCAGCATCCCGCACAACATCGCTCCCAGCCGGCGTCCCGCCGGGGACCCCGAAGCGCGCCGGCTCACCCCAAGCCGCTCCGAGCGCGTTTCCGCACCCCGGCGCCCGCGCGGGCGAGCCGATTTTATTTGCGAGGATTGGTTCGTGTGCTAATTTTCGCCTGCGCGCGGCCAAAGCGAAAGCAATTTCACGTCCCGTGACGACTATGACCAAGAAACCACCGCTCTCATCAAACGAACTCACCGAATTGATCGCCGGCCTGAATCGGTTGGCGCGAAATCTGTGGTGGACTTGGAACCAGGAGTCGCAGGAGATTTTCCAGGAGCTTTCCCCGCGCGGCTGGCAGAATCTTTACCACAACGCCGTGGCGGTCCTGCACGAGGTCTCCGATTACGAATTGCGCGTCCGCCTCCAGGATCCGGACTTCGCGGCTCGGGTCCGCATCGTGCTCAAAACTTTTGACGAATACCTCAAAGAGCCGAACACCTGGTGCCGCGAGCACGCGCCCGCCTTGATCGAGAGTCCGGTCGCCTATTTTACCGCCGAATTCGGATTCCACGAAACCTTGCCGATTGCCGCCGGCGGCCTCGGCATATTGGCCGGCGACCACGCCAAGTCCGCCAGCGATCTCGGGCTGGGCTTCGTCGGCGTCAGCCTCTTCTACCGCGAAGGCTATTTCCAGCAGATGATCAACCACGACAATTGGCAGGTGGACTACTACACCCTGTTGAACCCGAAAAACCTCCCCATCGAGCCGCTGCTCGCCCCGAACGGCGAACCGGTCATCGGCCAGGTGGACATCGGGATGAACCAGGTCTATTTCAAAGCCTGGCGCGTCAACGTCGGCCGCTGCCCGGCTTACCTCCTGGACACCAACCTGCCCCAAAACGAGCAGCACGATCGCGACCTGACCCTCCGCGTCTATGGCGGCGACAGCACCACCCGCATCATGCAGGAAATTCTGCTCGGCATCGGCGGCGTCCGCCTGCTCCGCGCCCTGGGCGTCAAGCCCTCGGTGTTCCACATGAACGAAGGCCACGCCGCGTTTCTCGCGCTGGAACTCATCCGCGAAAAGCGGGCCGCCGGGAAAAAATTCGCCGACGCCCTGGCCGAGACCAGGAAGCAATGCATCTTCACCACGCACACTCCCGTGGAAGTCGGGCACGACCGCTTTAGCCCTAGCTTGATGGACTACGCGCTGAATAAAATCCGGGCGCAACTCAAGCTGACCCCCAAGGATTTAATGGCGTTGGGGCGGGTCAATCCGGACAACGAGCAGGAGTCGTTCTGCATGACGGTGCTCGCCCTCCGGGCCGCGCGGGCGGCCAATGGCGTCAGCGAATTGCACGGCCGGGTCAGCCGCCAGATGTGGCAGGGCCTGTTTCCCGACCGGCCGGTCGATCAAGTCCCCATCGGCCACATCACCAACGGCGTTCATCTGCTGGGATGGATGAAGGGACCGGTGCGGCGTTTCTGGCGCCGCAAGCTCGCCTTAAGCTCGACTCCCGCCAAGCTGCCGCTGGCCGGCGACACCACCAGTTTCTGGATGACCAAACCGGCCAACGCCTGGGAAAACAAAGTCAACTCGCCGGAGTTTTGGAACAAAATGGCCGATCCCGAATTCATTTCCGACGAAGAAATCTGGGCGCTGCGCTACCGTCTGCGCCGCGAGCTCATCGAGTTCGCCCGCCGCCGGTTGCTCATCCAGGGCCAGCGCCTCACCCAGGGCGACTTCATCGCCTTCGACCAACTGCTCAATCCCGACGCGCTCACCATCGGCTTTGCGCGGCGGTTTGCCACCTACAAACGCGCCCCGCTGATCTTCCAGCCGTTCGACCAGATCGTGAAGCTCGTGCAGAACCAGGACCGCCCGCTCCAATTCATTTTCGCGGGCAAAGCCCACCCCCGCGACGACGAGGGCAAACGCTACATTCAACATATCATTCACCTCAGCAAATACAGCGAATTGAAGGGTCATCTGGTCTTTATCGAGAATTACGACGTCCATGTCGCCCGCTCCATGGTCTCGGGCTGTGACGTTTGGCTCAACAACCCGCGCCGCCCCCTCGAAGCCAGCGGCACCAGCGGACAAAAGGCCGGCTGCCACGGCTGCCTGAACCTGAGCATCCTCGACGGCTGGTGGCGGGAAGGCTATGACGGCGCCAACGGCTTTGCCATCGGCGACGATTCCCATCCCGACTCGATCGAGGAACAGGACCAACGCGACAGTGCCAACCTGTTCCGCGCGCTTACCGAGGAAGTCATTCCCTGCTTCTTCAACCGCGACGCTGCCGGCATCCCGCGCCAGTGGATCCAAAAAATCCGCCGCGCGATGGTGACGCTGGTGCCGCAGTTCAATACCTGGCGGATGGTCCAGGAATACACCACTAAGTATTACCTGGCAAAGTGATCGCGGACATCAAATCGCAAACCCGGGAAGAGCTGGAAGCCAGGTTCAAAACCTGGAGTCAGCCGGCGTACCGCCTCAGCCAGTTACTGGAATGGCTCTATGTCCATCGCGTGACCGAATGGGACGCGATGACCAACCTGCCCAAGACGCTGCGCGAGCTGCTCCGCCAGGATTTCTCGCTGCAGCCGCTCGAACTGGTTTGCCAGCGCGGATCGCGTGACGCCACCCGGAAGTTTCTTTGGCGCCTGGCCGATCACTCGCTCATCGAAAGCGTGCTCCTTCCCGCCAATCCTTCGCTCTACGGCGAACCCGCCGATCGTCACACGCTTTGCGTTTCCACGCAGGTCGGCTGCGCCTATGGCTGTAAATTCTGCGCCAGCGGCCTCGACGGCTGGAAGCGCAACTTGCGCGTGGAGGAAATTGTCGAGCAGGTCGTGGCGGTGGAGCGATGGAGCGCGGCCCGCCCCGCCGCAACGCCTGCTCAGGAATTCATCGCGGCCCCGCTGACCGCCATCGCTGACGAAAACGGACAGGCCAGGCACGAATCAGACAGCGACTCGACCGGGCTTGTTTCCGCGGTCGAGAGCCGGACCACGGTCCCAGGCGGCGCTGCTCGGCTCATCAACAATCTCGTCATCATGGGCATGGGCGAACCCTTGGCCAATTACGACCACCTGCTCAAAGCCCTTAAACTCCTGAATGCCGCTTGGGGCGGCGGGATTGGGGCGCGCAAGATTACCATCTCCACCAGCGGCCTCGCGCCGCAGATCCGCAAGCTGGCCGGCGAGCCGCTGCAATTCCGCCTGGCCATCTCGCTCCATGGGGCCACCGACCAGACGCGCAACCGGCTGATGCCGGTCAACCGCAAATATCCGCTCCGCGAGCTGATCGCGGCCTGCGAGTATTATCAGGCCAAGAAGGGAGGCCTCATCACCTTCGAATATATCTTGATCGCCGGCGTGAATGACGCGATCGCCGAAACCAAAGCGCTGGCCCAACTGGCCCGCCGCCTCCACGCGAAGGTCAACTTGATCCCCTACAACCAGGTCGAGGGGCTGGCTTGGGCGCGTCCCGGCGAAGCGCGCCAGGAAGCTTTCCTCGCCGCGTTGGAAAAGCAAAAGGTCACCGCGACCCTGCGCCGCGAAAAGGGCCATGACATCGCTGCCGCCTGCGGCCAGCTCCGATTGCAGACGGAGCGCGAGCTAGCGCCGGTAAAACCGGCGAAGCTTGACTGGCCAATGACGAGAGAGATCACCTTGACTAACTCAGGTTATGATTGCCTTGCTTGATTACGGTTCGGGCAACTTGCGCAGCGTGCAAAAGGCCCTCCAGAAAGTCGGCGCGAACGTGCGCGTGACCAGTTCGCCCGATGGCCTGAACGACGCGCGCGCCGCCGTGCTCCCCGGCGTCGGCGCCTTCGACGATTGCATCAAGGCGATGGACGGACAGGGACTCCTCGACGGTGTCAAACGCTTCATCGAATCCGGCCGGCCCTTTCTCGGCATCTGCGTCGGTTACCAGGCGCTGTTCGAGAAGAGCGAGGAGTTCAACAGTTGCGCGGCCGGCCTGGGGATTTTTTCCGGCAAGGTCGTCCGCTTCACCGAACAGCCCGGCCTGAAGATTCCGCAAATCGGCTGGAACCAGATCGAGATCGCCCAGCCCGCCTGCCCGTTGTTCCAGGGGATCACGAGCGGCAGTTACGTCTATTTCGTGCACAGTTTTTTCCCGCAACCGCGCGATCCCGCCATCGTGGCCACCCGCACCGATTACGGCGGCGCGTTCGCGTCGGCGGTGTGGAAAGACCGCGTCTTCGCCACGCAATTTCATCCGGAAAAAAGCCAGAACATCGGACTGAAGCTGCTCAAGAATTTCGTGGCCTTGGCCGAAGCTTAGGGTTCTGTCGCAGCCGCAACTTTACAACGGGAGGCATCGCTCGTTGCCTTCGAGCAATGCTCACCCTCGCCCCATCGGATGGGGAGGGCCAGAATGAGGGGAACTTGGCTCTACCGTGCCGCAATCTGGAATAGGCGACCCTTGCGACATTCACTGGACGCTGGACGCGCCGCCGCCTTTGGCTTACTGTGGGCGGGTGCCTGCCAATCCAAAGAACGCGGGTCCGGCCGCCGCGAAAGAGGCCTTGCCTTTTGAAGAGGCTCTGAAAAAGCTCGAAACCATCGTCGAAGCGATGGAATCCGGCGATCTCCCGTTGGAATCGCTGCTCGAACGCTTTGAGGAAGGCACGCGCCTGGTGAAGGTTTGCCAGAAGAAACTCGAGGAGGCCGAATTGAAGATTCAGCAACTGGAAAAAAACGCGGCAGGCGAGCCGGTGCTCAAACCCTGGACGCCCGGCGCCGCCGCCGAAGAGTGACGTTATGAGCCGATACCTGGACATGGTGAATGGACCGGCGCACGTCCGCAAATTGACCGTCGAGCAAATGACCAAGCTCGCGGCCGAACTCCGCCAGGAACTCATCACCAAGCTCGCGAAGAACGGCGGGCACCTCGGACCCAACCTCGGCGTCGTCGAACTGACGCTGGCGTTGCATCACACCTTTGCCACGCCCAGGGACAAATTTGTCTGGGACGTCAGCCACCAAAGTTACGTGCACAAGCTGCTCACCGGACGCAAAGACCGCTTTCACACCATCCGCACCACCGGCGGCTTGAACGGCTTCGCCCTGCGCACCGAAAGCGAGCACGATTGCTACGGCGCGGGCCATGCCGGAACGGCCTTGTCCGCGGCCCTGGGGATGTGCGCCGCGCGGGACCAGCGCGGCAGCGACGAACACGTCGTCTGCATTTTCGGCGACGCGGCGTTGACCAACGGCATCTCCTTCGAGGCCCTCAACAACATCGCCCAGACCACCAAGCGCTTCATCGGCATCCTCAATGACAACGAGTGGAGCATCGCCAAAAACGTCGGCGCGATCGCCAACTATCTCAACAAGCTCATCACCCATCCGCGCTACAACCGGTTGCAGAAGGATTTCGAGCGCCTCCTGCGTCGCATGCCCAAAGGCGAAATCGCGCTGATGCTGGCCCACAAGGCGGAGGAAGGCTTCAAGGGGGCGATGACGGAAGTCAGCCTGCAACAGAACCTAAACCCGATGGACGCCGATGGGCGCGGGGGCTTCGGCAACAGTTTGATCTTTGAAGAACTGGGCCTGCGCTACCTGGGCCCGTTTGACGGCCATGATTTGCGCATGCTGCTCAACTGCCTGGAATTCGCCAAGACCTGCGATCATCCGATTGTCCTGCACGTGTTGACCAAGAAGGGCAAAGGCTACGACGTCGCCCTCGCGCAGCCGGAAAAATTTCACGGGACCGGCCCTTATGACATCGCCACCGGCGCGGGTCCCTCGCCCAAGCCGGGCAGCCCGCCAAACTATCAGGACGTTTTCGGCCAGGCGATGGTGAAGTTATGCCAGCAGGACAATTCGCTGGTGGGCATCACCGCGGCCATGCCCAGCGGCACCGGGTTGAAGGCCCTGGAGAAGGCCCTCCCGCAACGCTATTACGATGTCGGCATTGCGGAGGAACACGCGGTGTTGTTTGCCGCCGGCATGGCCACGATGGGCTTTCATCCAGTCTGCGCGATCTACTCGACCTTTCTCCAGCGCGCCTACGATTGCATCATCCACGACGTGGCGATCCAGGATTTGCCGGTGATCTTCTGCATGGATCGCGCCGGTCTGTCCGCCAACGACGGCCCGACGCACCACGGTTTGTTCGACATCGCTTACCTGCGCTGCGTGCCGAACCTCATCGCCATGGCGCCCAAGGACGAGGATGAACTGGTCGATATGATGTTCACCGCGTCGCAGCAGCCGCACCCCGCCTTCATCCGCTATCCGCGCGGGGCCGCCGAAGGGGTGCCGATCAAGGACCACCCGCGCTTGCTGGAGATCGGCAAAGCGGAGGTCACCAAGAACTTTACACAGAAGCCCGGGCGCAAAGTGGCGCTCTTCGGGCTGGGCAACATGCAGAAACTGGCCCGCCAGGCGGCCGAGCAACTCGCCGCCGAGGGTTTTGACTGCGCGATCATCAATCCTCGCTTTACCAAGCCGATCGACGAGGGCACGACCGCATCTTTCGGCCGGGCGGCCGACGCGGTGGTGACCATCGAAGACCACGTCCTCGGCGGCGGCTATGGCAGCGCGGTCCTGGAGCTTTTCAGCGAGCGGCATCTGAGCACGCCGGTGGTGCGCATTGGCTGGCCCGACCAGTTTATCGAACACGCCTCCAGCGTCGATCACCTGCGCGAAAAGTACGGCCTCACGGTGGCGAACATTGTGGCCAAGGTGAAGGCGGAGTTTTCTTCCATCCCCGCCCATCGCCAGGCGATCGTCACGGCGGTCGCGTAAATGCCCTACCAGGACCTCACTCCTCCGGCCGGGGGCAAAATCTCCATTGCCCACGGCCAGCTCAGCGTGCCCGAAGAGCCGATCCTCCCCTTTATCCGCGGCGACGGCACCGGGCCGGACATTTGGGCCGCCAGCCAGCGCGTGTTCGAGGCCGCGGTGCAGAAGGCCTACGCGGGCCGGCGCAAGGTTTCCTGGTTCGAAGTGTTCGCGGGTGAAGCGGCCTTCAAGCAGTTCAACAGTTGGCTGCCGGACGATACCGTGACAGCGTTCAAGGAATACCTCGTCGGCATCAAAGGGCCGCTGACCACGCCCATCGGCGGCGGCATTCGCTCGTTGAACGTGGCGCTGCGCCAGTTGCTCGACCTCTATGTCTGCCTGCGGCCGGTCCAGTACTTCCCCGGCGTGCCGTCGCCGGTCAAGCATCCGGAAAAAGTGGACATGGTGATCTTCCGCGAAAACACCGAGGACATCTACGCCGGACTCGAATATCCCGGGGGATCGCCGGACGCCCAGAAACTCCTGGATTTTCTCCAGCAGACGTTCCCGAAGGACTTCGACAAAATCCGTTTCGGCACGAAGGAGAAGATTGCCGATTACATGAAGATCGCTTCCCCCGATCATGACGCCTCGCAAATCCCGGTCCAGGTCGGCATCGGCATCAAGCCGGTGTCCAACCTCGGCACCATCCGCCTGGTCAAGGCGGCGATCGACTATGCGCTGCGGTTCAAGCGCCGGAGCGTGACCCTCGTGCACAAGGGGAACATCATGAAGTTCACCGAGGGGGCGTTTCGGGATTGGGCTTACAGCGCGGCGGAACGACTCTTCGGCGACAAGGTTTACACCTGGGCCCAACACGATCGCACCCGGAAGGAAAAAGGCGAGCCGGCGGCGCAGGATGAACAGAAGGCCGCGTTGAAGGGCGGGCGCCTGTTGATCAAGGACGCCATCGCCGACATCGCGCTGCAGCAAGTGCTCACGCGGCCCGAGGATTTCGACGTGATCGCCACCCTAAACCTCAACGGCGATTATCTCTCCGACGCCCTGGCCGCGCAGGTCGGCGGCATCGGCATCGCCCCCGGCGGCAACATCAACTACGTCACCGGCCATGCCATCTTCGAGGCGACACACGGGACCGCGCCGAAATACGCGAACCTCGACAAAGTCAATCCGGGCAGCGTGGTGTTGAGCGGCGAGATGATGTTCCGCTATCTGGGTTGGGTGGAAGCGGCGGACCTGATTCTCAAAGGGATCAATGGCGCGATTGGTTCCAAGCGGGTCACCTACGACTTCGCCCGGATGATGCCCGGCGCCTCGGAGATCAAGTGCTCCGAATTCGGCGACAACATCATCGCCCACATGTGATCGGCGGTCGATGCCAGGTTGAGGAGCCGGCACCGCTTCAAAACGGTTCTTCTGGATGCGCCGCCAGCCAATCGGTCAATCCCGGCAGGGAAAAAGGGAGCAGCCTCTGAATTTTGGCTGAGTTGAGCGAAGTGTCGGGCGACCGCGGTGGACCTTCATAATCGTTGAGCGAAGCGGCTTCGAGGCGGGGATTGAGTTGCGGCCAGCGCCCGGCCAGCAGCCGGCCGATCTGCCAGCGGGAAAGCCGCTCGCGCCCGGCCAAATGGTAAAGGCCTGGTTGGTCTTTCGCCGCGAGACTCCAAACAGCTCGCGCGGTGACTGCGGCGGGGATCGGGCAGCGAAACTCGTCGGTGAAGAGCTTGAGGGTTTTCCCGGCCTGCCACGCTCGGCGCATTTCCTCGTTGAAGCCGCGGTCGCCGGTGGGCGAAGCGCCCCCGTTCAAGGAAGCGCGGAGGACGGTGTGCCGGGGGTTGGCGAGCACGATCCGTTCAGCGGCGAGTTTGGTTTCCGCATAGACGTTCAGCGGATTGGGCGAATCGGTTTCGTCGTAATTTCCCTTTCGTCCATCGTACACGAGGTCGGTCGAGAAAAAGATCAGCGGAATATCCGCGGCCAGCTCCGCGAGGCGGGCGGTGACCTCGACGTTCAATTTCCGGGCGAGGGCGGGGTCTTGCTGGCAAAGCGGGGTTTTAGTAAGCCCAGCGCAGTGGATGAGGAGTCCGGGCTTGTCCCGTCGGAAAAACTCGCCCACCGCCCGGACATCGGTCAGATCAAGCTGCGTCCGCTGCAATCCGCGCGCCTGCCAGCCTGGAGCGAACGACGCGGCGGTGCGAACGAGGGCGCTGCCAATCAGCCCGCCGGCGCCGGTGATCCATGCGAGAACCATGCCCAGCCTCCCGCGCCGCGGTGCTAATCGATCCACCGCTCGGCCAGCTCGGCGTAGGCATCGACGCGGCGGTCGCGCAAAAAGGGCCAGTGCGTGCGGGTGACATCCACTTGGCGCAGATCGACCGGCACGATAAGCGTCTCTTCCTTGTTGGCGCTGGCTCGGGCGAGAATTTCTCCGGCAGTGCCGGCGACGAAGCTTTGTCCCCAGAATTCCAGCCCCTCTCCGTCGGCCGGTTTTTCCAGGCCGACCCGATTGGCCGCGGCCACGTAGCAGCCGTTGGCCACAGCGTGGCTGCGCTGGATGAGTTCCCAGGCCTCGTGCTGCTCCGCGCCGCAACGCGCCTTCTCCTTGGGATGCCAGCCGATCGCGGTCGGATAAAGCAGGATCTCCGCCCCCCGCAGCGCCGTCAGTCGCGCCGCTTCCGGATACCACTGGTCCCAACAGATGAGCAGGCCGATCTTTCCGAACCGGGTTTGCCAGGCGCGAAAGCCAAGATCGCCCGGCGTGAAATAGAATTTTTCGCAGTAGAGCGGATCGTCCGGGATGTGCATCTTGCGGTAAAGGCCCAGCAGCGAGCCGTTCGCATCGATGATGGCGGCGGTGTTGTGATAGAGTCCGGCGGAGCGTTTTTCGAACAAGGAAACGATGACGACCACGCCCTGGCTCTTCGCCAGTCTTTGAAACGCGTCGGTGGTGGGACCGGGAATCGTTTCGGCGAGTTTGAAATTCGCATGGTCCTCGCGCTGGCAAAAATAAAGCGAGCGGAACAATTCCTGAGTGCAGATGATCTGGGCGCCTTGCCGGGCGGCGCGCCTGGCAAGGACGAGGGTTTTCTGAAGATTGGCCTCCGGGTTCGCCGAACAGCGGGTCTGCAGCAGCCCGAGTTTCACGACGGACGACGATCGCTTCATGCGGTCCTGGCGCGGCGGGTGCGGGCGGTGTGTTCGATCAATTGGGTGCTGCCTTTGGCGTCGGAGGCGGCGAGCTGCGCGGTTTGGCCAAAGAGCTCGCGCATCATTTTGCCGAGCGTCTCGTTGGTGGGACCGTAGCCGGAATGGTAAATGTAATGCTCCAGGTCGTAAAGCAACTCATCGGCGTTGGGGTAGCGTTTGTCCACCTCGCGGGCGAGGGTCTTGTGCAGGATTTCGTTGAGCCGATCGTCGATCCGCTTGTCCTTGGCGCGGAAATCCGGGAGCGGCAGGTTCATAATGTTCTTGCGCGACTCCTCCGGACTGGCGCCTTTGAAGATGTTATATCCCAGGAGCAACGCGGCGAGCACGACCCCGACTGAGAAAAGATCCGACCGCCGGTCGGTGATTTGGAAATTAGCCTGTTCGGGGCTCATGAAATCGGCCTTGCCGGCCACGACTTCGCCCTCATTGTCCGCCAGGAAGCCGCGCGCCTTGGCGATACCGAAGTCGGTGAGCTTCACATCGCCTTCAAAGGCGATCATCACGTTCTTAAAGCTCACGTCCCGATGCACCAGACCCAGCGGTTTGCCGTCTTTGTCCATCTTGGCGTGGGCGTAGGCCAGGCCGCGCACCACCCGGCTGGCGACAAAGACGGCGATTTCGACGGGCAGGGTTTGCTCTTTGTCGCGCAATTGATCGCTGAGCTGTTCGAGGTTCACGCCCCGGATCAGTTCCATCGCGATGTAGTAAATGCCCTTGGCTTCGCCCAGATGGTAGGTCTGGACGATGTTGGTGTGGATCAGATCGGCCACGAGCCTGGCTTCGCCCACGAAATTATCGATGAATTGCTTTTGGTTGGCGTAGCTCTGGCGGACCACTTTGATGGCGATGCGCTTGACGAAGTTGCGCGCGCCGTGCTGCTCGGCCTCGTACACGATCCCCATGCCGCCTTCGAACACTTTGCGAACGATGTCGTAACGCAAGTCACTGTCAATGGTGAAGAGCACGGCCATCGCGGCGATGTTGGAAAAACGGGCCGGCAAGTCAAGCTTGGCCTCGGTGGGAAGCCCTTAAAGAGGCCGAAAATACTGCATTTTTTGTGAAAATTCTCCTTGCACCGCGGTTTTATTAGGCTTTAATGCGCCCAAGTCGAATGACTTCGTCACTATAAACCAACCAAATACATCATCAACACTATGCCAAAAGCACTCTCGAAATCGCAAATCGCGGCCGCTATCGCCGACAAAAACGGCATCACCAAAAAGCAGGCCGGTCTCATTCTGGAGCACATCGCCGAACTGGCTTACAAGAACGCCAAGAACACCTTCACCCTGCCCGGCCTCGGCAAATTGGTGCTCGTGAATCGCAAGGCGCGCATCGGCCGCAATCCCGCCACCGGCGAACAGATCCAGATCCCCGCCAAGCGCGTGGTGAAATTCCGCGTCGCCAAAGCCGCGAAAGACGCGATCCTCGGGATGAAATAGTGTGCCCGCTCTGCTCTAGGCACTCTGAATCCGTCAGGGTGCCTTTTTTATTTCCGAACCCGCCATCCTAGATTCCGATCTTGAGCGTATTGCCAGCGCTCGGCCCGGCGCGACTTCAGCGGCCAGGGCGATAGGCCGTCAGAACTGGTGCCGATGAAGATCGCGGTCGTCGGTTGCGGCGCGCTGGGCAGTTACTACGGTGCCAAACTTTGCCGGGATGCGCGGGAAGTCCATTTTCTGCTGCGGTCCGACTTCGAGGTGGTGAGCCGCGGCGGCGTGTTCATTCAAAGTGCCGACGGCCCTTTCCGGGCTTACCCCAGATGCGCCAATGTCCCCGAAGCGATCGGCACGTGCGATTTGGTTCTCCTGGGACTCAAAACCACCGCCAATAACCAGTTCGCCAAACTCCTTCCGCCCATGGTGGGCCCTGCGACGGCCATCCTGACGCTGCAGAACGGGCTGGGAAACGAGGAACAGTTGGCCCGGATTTTTCCGCCCGCGCAAATTTTAGGCGGCCTCTGCTTCGTCTGCCTCAACCGCGTCGCGCCTGGCGTCATTCATCATATCGATCACGGAGCGATCATGTTGGGCGAATTCCAGGGAGGACCCGGTCCGCGCACCCACGCTCTCGCGTCACTCTTCCGGCAGGCGGGCGTGCCCTGCGAAGTGATTGAAAACCTCGCCCGGGCGCATTGGGAAAAGCTGGTGTGGAACATCCCCTTCAACGGGCTGGGCGTAGCCGGCGCGGCTGGCTTCGACGCGGTGTCGAACGGGGCGCTTTCCGCCGACGCGAACCGGGGTCCCTGCCTCACCACGGATCAACTGCTCGGTGACCCGCGCTGGGAAAGACTCGTGCGCGAATTGATGTCCGAAGTAATCGCTGCCGGCCGCGCGCAGGGGTTGAGCATTGCCGACTCAGTCGCCGATGCGCACCTGGCCCGGACCCGCACGATGGGCGCCTACAAGGCTTCGACCTTGATCGATTTTGAACGGCGCCAGCCGCTCGAACTGGAAAGCTTATTTGTCGAACCGCTGCGCCAGGCCCGGATTGCGGGTGTCGCCGCGCCCAGATTGGCCGCGCTGTGCGAGATCTTGCGGCAGTTGAATTCAGCGTAATTCCAGGCTTGCCATCTTGCCGCTCACCTGAGCGCCGGACGATCCATGTCCGGCGGGGGTTCAGGGATGGCAAGGAAAGGCGTGGTTCAGGCGGCGGCCTTGAGAGGCCGGGCCGGCTGAAGCAAAAAGGCGCGCCGAGTTTCCGCATTGGCCGGGTCGCCGCAGGGCCAGGCCGCTTCGGCGGCGGATTGGATTTGAAGACGGCGTTCGGCGATGGCGTGCAGCAAGGTATCCCGTTCGGCTTGCAGGGAAGCGGCCTGCGTTTGAGCGGCGCCTTGCGCCGCCCGCGCGCTCATCCAGCCGGAGCGCAACGATCCGATCGCGGAAATCATCTCGGGGGTAACCCCCGGTAGCGCCTCGGCCGCGATCGACGGCGTGCCCATCAGTCTTTCAATGAGGCGCTGGGAGAATTGCTCGAGGGCGGGCTGCCGGCTGCCGAGATTTTGGCCCACACAAAAGTCCCGGAGCGCGGCGCGCCCCGAGCGGGCATATTTCCGTTTGGCCGCCGCTTCCACTTCCGCGAGCGCGGCCAGCAGCGCCCGCTTCGATTCGGTGGCCTGGCGGCAATGATTCGCCATCACCGTGATGTGCTGAAGGGCGTCGATACATTTGCCGCGGCAGAGCGTGACGTCATCCAGCAGACGATCCAGAAACGATTGGCTGATGCCTCGGTCTTGCAGCGCCGCCAGGTTCGCTGGTTGCCGGGCGGCGTTGCAGATTTGCTGGGTTCGGGCCAGTTCCCGAAAGTGGTGGGGGTTGAGTGGCGCTGATTTTTCGCCCGTCTCTTTGGACGCGGCTGGAGGAGGAGAAGGGGCGAGGGCGGACATGACGATGGTTCGATTTCGATCCGTTCAAGGTTTGGGCCGGCTGACCCGCTTGGACTTTCGCATGATGTGCTCGTAGAGCCGGAGCCAACCCACCATCGCCGGCAAGTTCCGAGCGGCATTTTTTTCTTCCTGTGCGATGAGGGCCAGTGGGTGCAGCCATCCACTGTCACCCTGTGACTGGGCAATACTGCGGGTCGGTGGATCATCTTTCATAGCTGTCCATTAATCTAACAAGTCGCGTGCCAACGTTTAGGCCGGCGGTTAGGCCCGGCGCAAGATCGACTGCGGGCCTTCCAAAGCGTGTCCGCTGTCAATCCCGCCCTGCTGGTTGAGCCTCGGCACCAGCTTCTTGGGGAGAGCGGAGGCGCAACGCGCCGGTCCACCGGCAAATTTGAGCACCTCCCGCGCGCTCCCGGCAAATTCCAGCGTCAAAATATGGGACACGCGCGTGGAAAAAGTTGGACACGACCGTTGGTTGGGTGAAGTCTCTGATTTTGCATTTTTTGTTTGGATCCGCAGCCCATGAAAATTCGCGTTCGGTTTGCCCCCAGTCCCACCGGCTATCTCCACATCGGTGGCGCGCGGACCGCTTTGTTCAACTGGCTCTTTGCCCGCCACACCGGCGGTTCCTTCATCCTGCGGATCGAAGACACGGATGCCGCGCGCAATTCGCAGGAGGCGGTTGAGGTCATCCTCGATGGCCTGCGCTGGCTCGGATTGCATTGGGATGAAGGGCCGCTGACGGGGGCGGCCACCGGACCGGCCAAGGGCGATCGCGGGCCTTACTTCCAAAGCCAGCGGCGGGAAAACTACGAGCGCCGGATCGAAGCGCTGTTGGCGCGGGGGCTGGCTTACGAACAGGACGGCGCGGTGAAGTTCAAAATGCCGCGCCAACCGGTGCTGATTCCGGACCTGGTCGTTGGCCACGTGACCCGCGAATTGACCGATCGGGAGAAGCTCGATCCGGATTTTGTCATCGTCCGCTCCGACGGCCAGCCGGTGTTTCATCTCGTGAACGTCGTGGACGATTTGGAGATGGGCGTCACCCACGTGATTCGCGGCGAAGATCACTTGAGCAACACGGCCAAGCACATCGCGCTCTTCCAGGCCTTCGGCGTCCCGCCGCCGCACTATGCCCACCTTCCCCTCATCCTGAATATCGACGGCACGAAGATGAGCAAACGCGACCAGGGAGCTTCGCTGGCGACCTACATCGAGCAGGGCTATGCGCCCGAGGCGGTGGTGAATTATCTCTGCCTGCTGGGTTGGTCGCCCAAGGCCAATCGGGAGAAGGTCTCGACGCAGGAAGTCATCGAGTTGTTCGACCTGCCGCAGGTCCTCCGGCACAACGCCCGCTTCGATCTGAACAAGCTGCACTGGCTCAACGGCGAATACATCCGCGAGATGGACAGGGACCGCTTTTACGAGCTGGGCGTGCACGCGCTGGCCCGGGCGGGCATCGACACGAATAAGCATCCCTTGGAATACGTGAAAGCCGCGCTCGACACGTGCCGGCAGAAGATAAAGTTGTTTTCGGAGATCACCGCGTTCGCCGATTTTTACTTCGTCGAAGAACTCGCCTACGCGGCCGAATCGGTGAAGAAGGATCTCACACCCGAGCATCGGCCGTTCTTGCGGCGGGTGCGCGACACCTTCGCGCAACTCGATCCGTTCGATGCGCGCTCGCTCGAGGATAACCTCAGAGCCGTCGCGGCCGAACTTGGCGTCAAGGCCGGTCTGCTTGGCCACCTGGCGCGGCTGGCGTGCAGCGGCCGGGCGGTGGGACCCAGCCTCTATCTTCTCCTCGAAGTGTTGGGCAAACGGCGCGTGCTCGATCGACTGGATCGGGCGCTGGCCTTGATGGTGTAAAGGGGGCGGCGCCACCAGCCGGCAAGCGGCGCGCGCGACGCGCGGCCACGCCTATTCGCGGGCCGGCTTGGGTTGGTCCTTCTCCTTTTGGCGCAAGCAATCCGCGTGCACGCGGGCGACCTCGCCCATGTAGTCGTTTTCGTTGGCCTCCTTGGCGGCGTTGAAGATGTGTTCGCGGGAAAGTTGCTGGTCGCCGATCGCCTCAAAATAAAGGCCAAGATAGAGATGGGCGTAAAAGAGTTGCTGTTTGAGTTGCGCGCGGGAGGAGTAACCCGCCCGCGCCGCGGTCAAGACCTCCTCCGGCCCCGCCTCGCCGGCGAACAGGGCGTGGATTTTCATCATCGGCAGGCGCGGGTCTTCCTTGACCTTGATCAACCCGTCGCGGGCTTGCCCGAGGCCGGCGGAGCGGGCGACACAAAGAAAATGCCAGACGGCGTTTTCAACGTCGTTGCTGTTGACCGTTTGGTGAAGCTCGAATTGTTTGCGGCCTGCTTCGTATCGGCCGGCGTAGTAACAGGAGATGCCCCGCTGCCAGAGATACGGCGCCCGCTTGGGCATCAATTCAATCACCTTGTCGAAGTCGGCGACCGATTCCTGAAAATGACCGAGCTTGAACTGCTCGACGCCGCGAAGCACATAGATTTCCACAGCGCGGGGTTCCAAGGCCAGCGCCTGATCGAAGTCCGCGACCGACCGGGTGTGTTCGCGGCGGAGCGCGTAAAAGCGGCCGCGGACGTAGTAACATTGCGGATCTCGCGGATCGACCTTGATTGCTTCCGTGGCCAAGGAGAGGGCATTCGTCCAATCACCTTTCAACTGGGCCACCTGCGCCCGATTCAACATCTCGTCAATCAGTGGGTCGCTCGCGGCGGCGAGCTGCGAATCGCCCAGCCGCAAGCCAGCCAAAAGGCAAACCAGCCTGGACAGATGCCAGGCGCTTTTGTGCCGGCGGCAAAAATCACGGACAAACCTAATCACTTCAGCCACATGCTAACTCGGCCAGGCGCCAAGCTCAATCTCCCCGTGTCAGTTAACCCGCGGCGGGCCAAATCCGGCCTCGCGCCGACGGGTATTTCCGCCTGTCGCTGGCGCTATTTCGCTGGATAAGATTTACTGAAAGATTTTCGTTGCTTCTATTGTGGATTATTTTAGTTTGCACTCAAATAAGTCCCCGGGAGCGGTAGACTCGAGTTTGTGCCACTGCGCGTAAAATTCGGTTTCTGCGGGGCGGGCCTGGCGGCCTGCGTTGGCACCTTATGTCTTCAACCACAGCCTGGGCCCTCCCAAAACGTCCGGGCACTGTCGGAAACAGATCAGATCAACACCACGGAATCTCCTCGCACGCAACCCGCACCGCCCACTCTCCAGCAGTGGGAGGACCAGCATCAATCGACCCTGGCCGCGCTGGAACGGCTGAATCGCTCGACCGAAGTCGCGCTCAAGCGCAACCATGAGCTGCTGGGCGAGCAAGTCGGCCAGTTAGGCCGGTCGATCGCGGCGCAGTACGAGCGCGAATTCGCTTCCTTGCAACGCGCCAATCAGCGCTCGTGGACGCTGATGTTGGCCGCTATGGCTTTGGCCCTGGGCGGCGCTGCCACGCTGGCGGTCCTGCAAGTGCGCGCGATGAACCGCCTGACCGGCTTGCGGCTCGCCGATCCGGTCGCCGTGGCCGCTCGAGCCCTCTCCGTGAAGATGCCCGCCGGCGCGACCGCTCTGGTTTCAGACCATTCGGGCCAATCGGCGGCAGAAGGATTCTTCCTGGCCCTGGACCGGCTCGACCGGCGCTTGGCCGAAGTGGAGAAGCTCAACACCGCGCGGCAGATCGCGCTGGAAAACAGCCAGGCCGCCCGCGCGCCGGCCGCGGGCGACAAGCCGTCCCTCAAGTCCAACCTTCCCCAGCCCGGCAAGTATTCCCGCATCGCGCTGACCATGGGAGAAGGGCAAGCCCTCGGATTTCTGCCGGAAGAGAAACGCACGGCCAGGCCGCGCCGTCATTTTGATCTGTTCCTGCCGCTCAAAAAGCTCTGCCACTTCGCCGGCGCAAAGAAGGCTTCCTGAACCCAACGCGCCGCTTTGGCCACGAATCGGACCCAGACTGGTCTCCGACCGGGTCAGGGGCGCGGATGGAACCGCCGGTGCACTTCCCGCAGGCGCGTGCCGGCGACGTGCGTATAAACCTCCGTCGTGCTGATGTTCGCGTGGCCGAGCAACTCCTGGATGACCCGCAAGTCCGCGCCGTGCTCCAGCAAGTGCGTGGCAAAACTGTGGCGCAGCATGTGCGGCGTCACGTTCCGTCCGATCCCCGCGCGCTTGGCCCGGTGCTTGATCCGCAGCCAGAGCGCCACCGCGGAAAAGGGTGTGCCGCGCCGCGTAAGAAACAGATTGGCCGGCGAGCGTCGAGTCACCAGCTTCCCGCGGCCCGCTGCCAGGTAGCGTTGCAACGCCTCCACGGCCTTGCGTCCGAGCGGCACAACGCGCTCCTTGTTTCCCTTGCCCACGACGTTGATGAACCCCGCTTCGAGTTGCAACTGCTCCAGCCGGACGTGGCGCAATTCGGAAAGGCGCAAACCGGAAGCGTAGGCCAGTTCCAAAATCGCCTGATCGCACAACGACGACGGCGTTTCGACGCCGCCGGGCACGAGCAGTTGCTCCATTTCCGCATGCGTCAGCGCCTTCGGCAGACGGCGCCAGCGCCGGGGCAGCGAAAGGTTTTCCGCGACGTTCAACGGCAGAAGTCTTTCGTTCTCCGCAAAACGATATAACGCGCGCAAGGCCGCGATCTCCAGATACAGACTCTCGGCGCTGAGCCGCCGGGTCGCATCCCCTTCCCCGTCGGCCAGGGCGCGCCGCCGTTCCTGTTGCAGGAAGCCCAGCAGATGCCGCCCTTCGACCGCGCGCCAATCGCTCAAGCCCTGGCCGCGTGCCCACGCCACGAATCTGCCGAGCAGGGCCGCATAGGTCTTTTGCGTGTTTTCCGCGTGGCCGCGTTCGTTGCGCAGATATTGGAGGAAATCTTCCACCAGGTTTTGCATCGAGATCGGCTGACTGCTAATCGTCATGGCCGGTTCGCCCTCCGGCCACGCTCTGGACCGCGGGCGTCCCCGCCCGCAGCCGCTCGATCAATACGCTAGCCAGCATCCGGGAGAACCTCGGCTAATCCCGTCAGGCCCTGCTTCATCCAACGCAATCGTGAAACGGCGTGCTGGCCCAGGCGATTTGCGGTTCCTGCCCTCACAATTCTTTTCCCGTCAGCCGCTCGTAAGCTTCCAAGTACTTCCCCTGCGTTTTGGCCACCACCTCGGGCGGCAGCGCCGGCGCCGGCGGCGTCTTGTGCCAATCCAACGTTTCGAGGTAATCGCGCACATACTGCTTGTCGAAGCTCGGCTGGCCGCGACCCGGTTGGTATTGGTCGGCGGGCCAGAAGCGGGAGGAGTCAGGCGTCAGCACCTCGTCGATCAAAATCAACTTTCCCGCGAACAGCCCAAACTCAAATTTCGTGTCGGCGATGATGATGCCGCGCGGGCGGGCGTAATCGCGGGCCTCCGCGTAAAGTTTCAAACTCGCGCCGCGAGCCTGCTCGGCATGCTCCCCGCCGGCCAGCTTCAGTGCCTCGGCGAAAGAGATGTTTTCGTCGTGCCCGGTCTCGGCTTTCGTGGCCGGCGTGAAGATCGGTTCCGGCAATTCCGACGATTCCCGCAAATCGGGCGGCAGCTTGATTCCGCACACGGTCTGTTGCTTTTGATATTCCTTCCAGCCGGAGCCGGCGAGATAGCCGCGCACCACGCATTCGATGGCCAATGGCTTCGCCTTTTTGACGATCATGCTGCGGCGCGCCAGTCGATCCGCAAACGGCCGCAGCGAAGCGGGCAGGGGATCGTCGCCACGGGCGAGCAGATGATTGGGCATCAACGAGGCGAAGCGCTCGAACCAGAAGTGCGATAATTGTGTGAGCACCTCGCCTTTGCGCGGGATGCCGTTGGGCATGATGCAATCGAAGGCCGAGATCCGGTCGGTCGCCACCAGCAGCAAGGCCTCGCCCAAATCAAAAATCTCGCGGACCTTGCCGCTCTTCACCTTGCGAATGCCGGGCAGATCAATCTGGAGCAACGGTTCGGTCGTCATCGCCGCATGATGAAGTTCCCGCTGCAAAGTTCAAAGTTCAAAGATCGCCTGACTTCCATCCTCATTCTCGAAGCTTCCTGGGGTCAAGGATGACATGCCGAATCCGCTGGCGTTTCCAGGTGTAAGTGACGTGGACCAGTCCGTTACTGACCTGGATGACCGCGGGATACGAGAACTCGCTGCCGGGTTCCTGCTCCAGCGTCAGCGCAGTGAGCCATTCCCGACCATCGTGCGAAACTGCTACGTTGATGGGACTGCGGGCCGTGCTGCTCTGATTAAAGATCAGCAGCGCCCGGCCATCGGCCAGGACCACGCTGTCGATGGCGCTGTTGGGGTTCGGCAGCGCGGTCTTCTTCAACGGGCTCCAGCCCTTCCAGTCGTCGCCCATCCAGGATTCGGCAATACAACCCTGTTTGGTGCGGACGAGGATTTGTGTTTTCCCGGAAGGCCATTGCAAAATTGTGGGCTGGATCGCGGCGAACTCCTTGCCGTCGTTGAGCGGCGGCGTTCGTTCCCAAGTGGCGCCCAGGTCCGGTGTGCGCTCGATATGGATGCGCCAGCCGTGGTTCTCGGTGCTCGCGCCGCAGAGCAAGGAACCATCCGCCAGGGAAACCGGCTTGTTCCGCACCGGGCCAACCTGGTCCTCCGGCAAACGGCGGAGCGTGGACCAGGTTTGCCCATCGTCGGTCGAGGCCATCAGCATGCCCCACCAGGTGTCCGGACTGGGGCCGACTTTGTAAAACAAAAGCAGCGGCCCGGCCTTCGGCTGGAAAAGCACCGGATTCCAGCAGGGATGGCGGGTCTGGCCATCCGCCTGGGTGCCTTCGGCCACTTTGACCGGCGCGGACCATACGCCGCCGTCGAAACGGGCGGTCCAAATGCTCACGTCGCGATTGCGTTCGGCCGTGCCGCCGAACCATGCGGCCATGATCGCGCCGCTCCGGGTTTGAACAATCGTCGAAGCGTGACTCGATCGGAAGGGCGGATTTTCAGAGATAAAACCGCTTCTAACGATGGCGTCGGGGGAGGGCATCTTTGCTTCAGCAACCGCATCCGCGTTACGGGAAACGCCGCCGGCCAATACAAAGCCGGCCATGACCCCGCGCAGCAGACTATCCTGGATGGAGCTGATCATTTTGGTTTCGCAAAGCGAATTGAAGCAAACCAACTCGTTCCCATCGAGTGAAAATTAGCGGTTCGCACCTTCACCGGCTCCCGTGGCAGGTCTGGCATCCTAGGCCGTCCTCCAAATAGTCGCCCGCACCCGACTTTCTCTTCGCGAAAGGTCGCCAGAAGTCGCTTTGCGCGGTCCTCGCCTCGGGACGAAAATCAAGAATTTTGGACGGTTTCATTGCGTCCGGTAGCCGACGATGACGAGACGGACCGCGCTGCGAGGAAGCTCTTCAGCTCCGCGGCCGACTTGCCTCCGAACCCGGGCACGGCGGCGATCTCTTCCACGCTCGCCAGCCGCAGCCGGTGTACCGAGCCGAATTTTTTCAGCAAGGCCGCCTTGCGCTGTTCGCCGATGCCGGGAAACTCGTCCAGCAGGCTCTCCGAGATGCGCTTGATGCGAAGCTGCGCGTTGTAAGAGTTGGCGACGCGGTGCGACTCGTCGCGCACGCGCTGGAGTAGCTTCAACGCGCCGCGGTCGTGGTTCAGCCGCAGCGGCTCGCTCTCGCCCGGCCGGTAAATCTCCTCGAACTCCTTCGCCAGCCCGATCACCGGAATCTGCGAAAGGCCAAGCTTGGCCAATTCCGCGCACGCGGCGCTGAGTTGTCCCTTACCGCCGTCGATCAGGATCAAGTCCGGCAAGGCTCGCATGGAAAGATTCGCCTCAGCCGGGCTTTCGCGCGGACGCGCCATGAGCGTCCGCAATTCTTCCACGATGGGCGTGTCGGCTTCGTCGTCTGGCTCGAGTGGCCGGCCGGCCTCGCGCAGCACGCGCGCGTAACGCCGCCGGATCGTCTCCGCCATGCAGGCGAAATCGTCCTGGCCCGCGACGGTCTTCATTTTGAAACGGCGATAGTTCGCGCGATCCGGTTTGCCGTTTCGAAAGCTCACCATCGACGCCACCGCGAACGTGCCGCTGATGTTGGAAATATCGAACCCTTCGATGCGCCGTGGCGGCGCGGGCAGGCCCAGTGCCGTTGCCAAATCCGCCAGGTCTTGCTCCGGTTCCATCGCCACGGGCAGGGTGTGGGGCGTGCGCCAGTATTTGGTGGTTTTTTGCGTCGTGCGCTTCAGGTCGGCGAGCGCGTCGCGGATCGAGGCCGCCTTTTCGTAGTCCTGCGCGGCGGCGGCTTTCTGCATTTCGCCCTCGAGTTGCGCCCGCATTTCCTCGCACTGCCCATCGAGAAATTCGCATGCGGCGAGGACCTGCTGGAGGTACTGATCGCGGGTCACGTTGCCGATGCACGGCGCGGTGCAAAATTTCAAGTGGCCGTAAAGACAATGCCGGTAATCCGGCTCGCCGGGCGTGAGCGGGCGGCAGCCGCGCAGGTTGAACTGTCGGCGCACCAGCGTGAGGGTGTTGCGCAGCGCTCCGGAATTAGCGAACGGCCCGAAGTAGCGCGCGCCGTCCTCCTGCTTGAGGCGGGTGAGCGTGAAGCGCGGGATCGGATCGTTCAAGTTCACCTTGAGCAGGAGAAAGCGTTTGTCGTCGCGGAAACTGACGTTGTAACGGGGGTGAAATTCCTTAATGAGTTTGCCTTCGAGCAGGAGCGCCTCCGGCTCGTTGCGCACGACGTGCACGTCAAAATCGTGGACGGCTTCGATCAGCGCGATGAACTTCAGGTCCCACCCCAGCCGCCGCGAGGGATGAAAATACTGGCTCAGCCGCTTGCGCAAGTCGCGCGCTTTGCCGGCGTAGATCACCGTTCCGAAGCGGTCCTTCATCAGGTACACGCCCGGTTTGTGCGGCAGCTCGCTCAATTTTTTCCGAATATGTTCCGTCGCAGGCACAAGCGAAGTATCGCAGAAACGGGGGGTGATTTAAAGGGCCGGGCAGCGGGGCGTTAAGCCAGCCCCGGACCGCCAGTCCGCGCTTGCCTCGCCGGAGCTGTTTCCTTACAAGACAACGCAATGTCTCAGAAGGCGACTCACGCGAGTTCGGGGCGTTCCCGTTCCTTCGATCTTCAGCGATATTTGGAGGCCCGCACCACCGCGATCAATCGCGCACTGGATCGCCTTCTGCCGAAGGCAACCGCCCGGCCCGCGACGATCCACCGGGCGATGCGTTACTCCCTCTTCGCCGGGGGCAAGCGGATCCGGCCGGCGCTCTGCCTGGCCGCCGCCGAAGCCTGCGGGGGCGGAGTCGAAGCCGCCCTCCCGCTCGCCTGCGCCATCGAGTGCGTCCATACTTACTCGCTCATCCACGACGACCTGCCGGCGATGGACAACGACGATTATCGCCGGGGCAAGCTGACGAATCATAAGGTCTTTGGGGAAGGGATTGCCATCCTCGCGGGCGACGCGTTGCTGACGCAGGCTTTTGAAATCGCCGCGACCTGCAAAAGTTGGCCGCGCTACCTGCACCCGCGAATTCTCCTGGAGCTCACGCGCGCCGCCGGTTCGCGGCAGCTCATCGCCGGGCAGGTCGCGGACCTGGAAGGCGAGGGAAAAAAGCTCTCCGCCGATCAGCTCAAATACATTCACGAGCGCAAAACCTCCGCGCTGCTCTGCTGCTCGGTCCGGCTGGGTGGCATGAGCGCCAACTGTTCGCCGGCCCGACTCCAGGCGCTGACCGACTTCGGTTACAACGTCGGCCTGGCGTTTCAAATTATTGACGACATCCTCGATGTCACGCAGACCAGCGAGCAGCTCGGCAAGACCGCCGGCAAGGACCAGACCGCGCGCAAGGCCACGTATCCCTCGATTGTCGGCCTGGAAAAATCGCGGCAGATTGCCAAACGGTTAACTCGCCGCGCCTTTGGCGCGTTGAGAATCTTCCAAGGCCAAGCGCCGGCGCTGGAGGCGCTCGCGACGTTTTTGCTGCAACGAGAACGATGATGGCCTTTTGGCGTTCGGCTGCGGCTCAGGCCCCCGCTCCGCCTTGATCGCTGCCGTAATGCTTGTCGATCCGCGCCTCCACGTCTTTGTAACGGATGTCCACTTCGTAGATCAGCTCGAACTGTTCCTTGGCTTCCTGCGCCTTGCCCATTTTCTCGAGCACGCAGCCGAGCTGATAGATCAGCTCCTTCTTTTCATCATCGAACACCGGCTTTTCCTTGATGGCGTTTTGCAGGGTGCGGGCGGCCATGTCGTTCATGTTGCGCCGGGCGAAGCATTGGCCGAGAAAGGCCATGGATTGGATCCGCCGGTTCGGGTTGGACTGCGCCTTTTGAAATTCCTGGATCGCTTCGGGAGTTTTACCCGCCTTGAACAGCAGTTCACCCAGCTCGAAACGAATCTGCAGGTCGGTTGGATATCGTTCCGCGCGCGCCTGGCACTCGGCTAGTTGAAAGGCGTCGCGCTCGGCCCGGAGACGGTCGATCTGCGCCGCCTGCTCCGCCACGGCCGGGTCGAGCTGGCCAATCTGGTGGTCGAATCGTTTCAGGGCGATCTCGGTGATCAGGCGGTCGAGCGAGGGATCCGCGCCGCCTTCGCTGGAGCGGATCCGTTCGCAATATTCGATCGCCTTGTCGAAATCCTTCTTCTGGGAGTATAGCTCGGCGAGCGAGCGAAGGAGCTTTAAATTTTTTGGCTCCCGCGGAATGCGCTCCTCGTATTCACGAATCAGGCGGTCGGCGACGTCCCCGGTCTTGACGGCGCGGTTTTGCTGTTCGAGGGAGACCGCCTCGTCGCGGTTTTTCAAAATGTCGCGATACGAGCCTTGGCCGTCGGCAAGCGATTCGTAACCGCCGTCCGCCAGCGTTTTGCGGGCGGAAAGATTCTTCAACGCCTGCGCCACCTCGCCCTTGGTGGGATAGAGGCGGAGCAATTCGGCATAAACCGCTTCCGCCTTGTCGATTTGGCCGGCGGCGGTGAGGGCCTGGCCGTAGGCCATCGTGAGGTCGTAGTCCCGGGGCGAGTTCTTGAGCAGGATTTCGTAGGAGAGGCAGGCGGTGCGCGGCAGCTCGGCGGCCAGCGCCGCCTCGGCCAGAAATTTGTGGCCGGCCGAGCTGTTCGGATCGCTCTCCAGGATTTGCTCGGCGGTCTGGATGGTTTCGAGCGGATTGCTGCGGAGGCTCATCTGGGCCTTGGCCATCAGCGGCGAACTGCCGGCGCCGCCGAAGACCTTTTTCAAGAAGCTCGTGCTGCCACCGGCCTTTTTGAACTGCGC
>Ga0137384_10000110_pt1 | contig 54506 bp, 51 predicted proteins | sample SagtaG_2_FD_104922 | JGI IMG/M metagenome (GOLD analysis project Ga0137384, IMG submission 104922) | Vadose zone soil microbial communities from Sagehorn Ranch, Mendocino, California, USA - Sage2_R_60_16 metaG | ecosystem: Environmental > Terrestrial > Soil > Vadose zone | place: USA... | reverse complement strand
TGACACCATGTCATCGACCGAATGGACCCAATAGCCGGGCAACAGGTCCTTAATTGAGTCGATGACAGTGTTCGTGTTCGCCGGGTCATCCAGCTTGAGATAAATTTGCGCGACTCTTCCCGTGGTGTCGTCAAAATCCTGAACTACCTTTATGGGCAAAAAGATGTGCGCAAGTTTGCCGGGTTCTACCACGCCGGCAACATTCCACTGGCGATCAAAGAACTTTATTTTGTCCCCGGCATGTACGTGCGCCTGCTGCGCGTAGAAAGTATCGAGGATGATGTCATCCGGCTTTTGAAACGAGTGACCTTCCCGGAAAACAAAGCGGCCGCTCATTTGCTCAAACGCCGCAACGTCGATTCCGTTTACGGTGGTCCATCCGGAAACCACGTGGGCGGCCACACCCGTGGCCTGGGTGACGTGGGGGAGCTGGTGGAGTCGGTCCACCAACTTCTCCGGCATATTGGAGAGGGCCATGGAGGAGGGCGATGTATCTCGCACCACGATATCAGCGCCGCTGCCGCGCATGCGTCGCGACGAATCCTCAACAAAGCCATGACTCAGCCCCACCAGTGTCAGCATGAGAGTGACGGGAACGGCGATCAGCAGAATGCTTAGTATTGTACGAACAGGCCGGTAGGTCAGATTCGCTGCAACAAGGTTTGCGATCACAAGTGAGACTCCGCTGGCACAAAGATTAATCGGTTGCTCCACTCAAGATAGCAGAGCAACCGCTTTATTGCGGAATAACGCTGACGGTCAAAATCCCCGCAATCTCGTCCGCGTTGTCACGGTCTCTTTGGAACGTAATGTTGGGCTGTTTGGCGTAGGTGTCTGCCAGGCGTAGTTCCTTGACAATAAATACGCGGGAGCCATCGCGACCAATGCGTTCGTCATAGGTAACGCCGGACATGTAGTAGGGATGTCCATGCCACAAAAAGAGTGAGAGCCGCTGCTGTTTCAGGCCGGCGATAAGCCCGCCGATATCGACTGGCGCCCCAGACACAAAATGCAGTTCCAAGCGAACGTGGCGTCCGTCATCCAGGACAAATTCCTTATTCACAACCTGGGCCAGCGCATCCATCGAAGGCATTTCAGCAATACAGAGTTCGCCTCCGTTCAGCCGTCTCACCCAGAAGCTTTGGTCCAGACTCACATTCTGCTGCTGCAGTATGGTCTCCAGTCCCGCAGCCAGCGCCCAGTTCTCACAGTTCTCTTTGGCGGTGCTCATCTTGGTAGGAGTAAGATCAGCTGTCTGGTCCGGATTCAGGAGGACACGTTGTTGCTGCTTCTGCATACTGCCGTCGGCAGAAAAAGAGAAAACCAGGAGCAAAACTAAGGCTGCGATCTGGCGCGAGGATTGCATTTTCATCTCAGTCTAACGCTGCTGCGTGACTAGGCGAGAAAAGTTTTTGTGGGTGGAGCTTTCTTAGCTAAGCTTTGCTTTGATTCGTCCCTATTTGGCCAGGGCGGCCATGGCCTTGCGGAAGAGTCCATCAAAGGATTCGCCCGCCGTGCGTTCCACCCGGGCCAAAGCTCTTTCCGCGACGGGACGCTGGTATCCCAGGTTGACCAGCGCTGAGATCACATCTTCTTCCACCGGCGACACCACAGCTACCGCAGCCGGAATGCCGAAGGCATCGAGCTTGTCTCGCAGCTCCAGGACCATGCGCTCCGCGGTCTTCTTGCCGATGCCGGGAATGCGCGTCAGCGCAGCCACATTGTTGCCTTTGATGGCCGCGACCATAGTGTCCGCTTCCATGCCGCTCAGGATGGTCACCGCAAGCTTGGGGCCGATGCCGCTTACGCTCAGCAGCTTTTCAAAAAGCTGTTTCTCCTGTGCCCGCAGAAACCCGAACAGGGCCAGCGCGTCTTCACGCACATGCGTATGGATGAACAGTGAGATCTCAGTGCCCAGCGACGGCAACTCCGAGAACGTGGGAACGCTGATAGTTACGTCATACCCCACGCCGGCCGCCTCGACGATGGCCTGGTTCGGGTGCTTGGAGATCAGTTTTCCGCGAAGGTGGGCTATCATTTATTTTGTCGCTACGGCTCCGAACCGCCAGGCAATTCTCATCATCCTTGGAATTCTCCTGTTCCTGGAACAGAGCTTCGCTGCTTTATCTGAGCTCGCTACAGCTTTGTTTCAAAAATGCTTCTCTGCCTGATCCCTGATAGGAGCAGGGGCTAAAGCCCGCGATTTTATTGGCCTGGACGGTCCGACTGAAGTCAGACCCTGTCACAAATCGTATTTTGGAAACAGGCTCTGGCAAATTACGACCTGCGCTTGTAAAGAATGCTGAACTGGAAGCCTGGATTGGGCGGAAACAGCTCGGCAACTTTCTTCAGGCGCTCGGCCAGAGCTGCGGGCGCCAGCAGAGCATAGTCACGTTCACGCAGTTCGTAGTAGTCCACATCCAGGCAGAGCGAGAGCATGTAAATCGCGATGGCATCAGAAAACGCGGCGGCCACATACTCAGACTTGGCCTTCTCGTCGACTCGGCCCGCGCCGCCGGCCAGGGCCTGCTTGCGGAACTCAAATGCATCCAGGCTGGTTTCTCCGCGGGTGTTGCTGGAGGCCTGTGTCCAGGCCAGCTCGGCAAAGTCATCGGAGATTCCGGCATGGTCTACGAACGCGTGTCCCACGTTGATGTAAAACTCAAAGGCAATGGCAAACCGCTCGTCCAGCAGCCGGGTGGAAATAAACACGCACTGCGAATCCCCGGTATCAATATTGCGATGGCAGATGGCCCCCTCCGGCGGAGGACCGTCAAAGCGTTCCGCAATCAGCGTCTTATCCCCTTCGCCGATGGTGAGCGGGACAAAGTAATACGCCTTGCGCTCCAGGGCCGCGGCAATCGTACGGGGCACCGCGCCCACGATCCGCTCCAGGTCCACGGAGGGCAACATGACCTCGCCCACGGTGGTGTAGCAGATTCCATTGGGCGCCTGGGCGATCCGGGCGTCCTTGATAATCTCCTGCGCTGTACGCAGTTGCGCATTGACCGCTTGACTCACGGTATTATTCTAACGTACGGCGGACTTTGCAGCCGTAATGGGCCTTATGAACAAACTCTTTCTTAGCGCCGGGATCGGACTGGTCTCCGGCGTGATCAGTTTCTTTCTTTCGGTGGCGTTTCTGTGCATTGTTCTGTTGGTGATACGGGCTGTGGGCCATACTCAGCCGGACATGACCCTTGCCTACAGAGCGGCAGCGCCGGTGGCCGGGTTGGCGCTGGTCCTGGGCTTTATCATCTCCATGGTGCGCATTCCAGGGGCGCAGAGATAGCGCCAACCGAAAGAATAGGTGGCGTGCTTGCTGCTAAAATGCGTTTTTTGAAATCTTCAGCAATTTTGAAAATCATAAGCGTTTTATCAATTCCGCAACCCTTATCTATTTTTGTTTTCTATTCCAAAATCCGAAATTTTAGTGACTAACGTGCCTACTGAGAGGATGGCGCTTCCCAAAATGGAGCGAAATGGCTGGGCGATTACGAATGGCTCACTGGCTACCGCCAATGAGTTAGGCTATTTGTATTTGTGTTAGGAAAAAGCAGAGATTCTATGAAACGCTTTCTCTTCTAAGATCACTAAGTAGTCTAGGGGCTTGGTGTTGCAACTCGGAATATTGCGTCCTGGAGTAGCTCCATGACGGTTGACGACCACGATTAACCCGCCCCAGGCGGCCCTACTGGTAAAACCCCTATCCGTCCGTTCCAGGGGCGCCGCAAGAAGAGAAAGGGAAACTCATGCAGCGGATGTATGCAGTTGCTTTTGCATTGTTTGCAGGCATTTCCGTTATGTCCTGCACCGCACAGTCGGGCGGCGTGCCTGCTGTGGAAAATATACGCATGGCAGAAGGCGGCCATGCGGCTTTCGTGAACGTCGTTAACAGATCAGCCAAAGACATCACCGCGTTCAGCCTGACCATTGATGTCACTTTTCAAGGTGGCCGACAGAGCCATTTTGAACAAGCGATCGATCTTTTGCCTCTTCTAATTTCCAAGCAATCACTGAGCGGCGCGGCCACGCTGGGCGAAGGTGCTCTCCGTCCGAACGCTAGCCATGAAGTGACGGTGAGCTTCTCCAAGGACGAAGTGGCGCAGGGCATCAACGCCAAATTGGACGCGGCGGTCTATTTGGATTTGACTGCGTATGTAGATGGGAACCAAGAGGCTCTGTCCCGGATTCTGGCGCTTCGCAAAGATAGTGCTCTGGCCGCGCAGCAGATAGCTGATGCCATTAATTTTGCCGCTGCCGATTCGGTGAGTCCCGATCCTCGCGGCGTGGCCATCGCGCAATTAAAGAAGCTACTTGGCGAAGTTAAATCCGACGGGCGCGGGTTGGAGTTGCAGGCAGCCATCGCCGATCTCCAGAACCAAGCGCGTCGGGCTGGCCCAAACCCACAAGCCGAGATGAGAGACTACGCCAATAAGAAGAGCAAGCACGCAGACATCATGTCTTTGCACGGCGGGATCAAGGGGGCCAACTAAATGCGAGGGTATGCCATCGCAGGTATTTTTCTGCTTTCGGCCCCTGTCTTGATGACGGGGCAACAGCAACAGTGTAGTGACAAGGCTTTCAACCAGACCCAAGACGACATTTCATTGAGCGGCCCTTGTAACATTTCTGTGCTGTCTGGCGACATCATAACTGTAAAAGAAACTAAAGCCTATGACCTGAAATGCACAACAACGGACGGGAATGTATCTCCTGGAACCGTCTACTTCACCGATCATATATCGTTAGTAGGGAACGGAGCGAGATTTTGCGGAACCATACTATCGAAACCTTTCAGTTGTGATCCGGTCTTCAGCATGACCGCAACACTGGCACAAACGCCGACGGATTTTAACCGCTTCTCTTTTTTTGAGCAGGACAGATCCACAGGCGGTAATGACTGTACCGGACTAGGCACCCAGACGATTAACCGGCAATGTACAGGCAAGGCATGCGATGCGTCAAAAGCGGGTGGAGGCGGCGGCGGTGGCGGCGGTCCTGACCTGCCACCTTGCGACCCCGCTCCGACTGTGGATGGTTTTCAGCCAGTGGTCGATCCCTTTGCTCCTTGTATGCCTTCTCCGATCATTATTGACACCGAAGGCGAAGGCTTTCACTTGACCTCTGCCGACAATGGCGTGATGTTTGATATTCGCGGTAACGGACATCCTATCAAGCTGGCCTGGACCGCGCCTGGCTCTCACAACGCCTTCCTGGCTCTGGATCGTGACGGTAGCGGCACCATCACCAGCGGTAAAGAGTTATTTGGGAATTTCACGGTGCAGCCTAAGTCCGTTCATCCTAATGGTTTCCTAGCCTTGGATGAATATGACAAGCCGGAGAACGGAGGCAACGGCGATGGCGTGATTGATGATCATGACGCGGTCTATTCAAAATTGCGTCTGTGTGGATTGATGAAAACCATGACGGCATCGCCCAGCCGAATGAGTTGCATACCCTGCCTGAGTTGGGCGTGCTTTCGCTGAGCTTGGACTATTCTCAAGCCAAGCGAGTGGATGAATTTGGCAACCAGTTCCGCTACAAAGCTAGAGTGAATCCTCGCGGCCATGACCGCCGCGATGAAGCGTCTGAAGTTGGGCGCAACGCCTATGACGTTTTCTTTGTGACCAAGTAATTTAGGGACAAAATGGAGCAGTTCGCTGGACTCGGGCTGCTCCATCAATTTTGTAACGCCCAATTTTGTGCACGCCCGCAAACCCCGCAGCTAAACAATTCTTCACACGCCAATGTTTGACCACCAGAGTTGGGACATATACACTTCTCTGCCCGCACTTTGCCTGAAAACCAAGGAGAAATTAATGGTAACTGGAAAGCGACTTATTGCCTGTTTTGCCACCCTCTGTCTGGCTGCGGCCCTCAACTGCGCCGCGCAGGAGAAGGTGGATCTGGACATGATCAACAAAATCCGCTATGAGGGTTTCCACAATTCCAAAATCATGGATACCGCCAGCGGCCTCATGGATGGAATCGGCGAGCGTCTCACCGGCTCGCCCAACATGAAGAAAGCCAATGAATGGACGCGCGATAAGTTGACCGAGTTCGGACTGTCCAATTCGCATCTGGAGCCCTGGGGCCCGTTTGGCCGTGGCTGGGCCAATGAGTATACGAATGTGCGCATGGTTTCGCCGGACATGACCTCTTTGATCGTCTACGCCAAGGCCTGGACGCCCGGCACCAACGGCGCGGTCCGCGGGCAGGTGGTGCGCGCCAATATCCGCCTGACGGCGGCCGACATGCCGGGTGACATAGCACGGTATAAGGGCAAGCTCGAAGGCAAGATCGTCTTCTTTGGCGATGATGCCGACATAAAGCTGTCCACCGACCCGCTGTCCGAGCGGCTCACGGAAAAACAGCTCGCGGACATCGAAACTTATCAGATTCCAGCCGAGCGTATTAATGATCCCCGCTTGCGTGAGTTTGCTGGACGCGCCCGCCTGGCGCGGCAGCTCAACAAATTCTTTGAAGACGAAAAAGTTCTGGCTGTGATTGACCATAGTCGCGGCGCGATCAACGGCGGCACCGTGTTTGTGCAGAGCGGCGGTCCGTACAAAGAAGGGCAGACCGTTACCATACCGCAGATCACCATGGCCACCGAGCACTGGAGCCGCATCGCCCGCCTTCTGGCCGCCAAGAAAGACGTGGAGCTGGAGCTGAACGTCAAGAGCAACTTCTATGACGACGCCACCACACAGAATGACACCATCGCCGAAATCCCCGGCACGGACAAAAAGGACGAAGTGGTCATGCTGGGCGCGCATCTTGATTCCTGGCACTCGGGGACCGGAGCCACCGATAACGGCGCCGGTTCCATCGTAATGATGGAGGCCGTTCGCATTCTGAAGGCTGTGGGCGTCAAGCCGCGGCGCACCATTCGCATCGGCCTGTGGAGCGGCGAAGAGCAGGGTTTGCTGGGCTCACAGTGGTACGTAGCGCATCACTTCGGCACACGGCCGGAGTCCAAGGATCCGGAGCGCAAAGGCGATCCAACGGTCATTCGGCGCGATGCCGGCCCCATGACCATCAAGGAAGCGGAGCAGTCCAAGGTCTCCGTCTACTTCAACGTGGACAACGGCTCGGGAAAGATCCGCGGTATCCACTTGCAGGAGAACGCCGCCGTGGCGCCGATCTTTGAAGCGTGGATGAAACCGTTCAACGATCTGGGAATGAACACGCTCACCATGCGCAACACCGGCGGAACGGACCATCTTTCGTTTGACGCCGCCGGCATCCCCGGCTTCCAGTTCATACAGGACACGCTGGAATATGAGACGCGCACACACCACTCCAACATGGACGTCTATGACCGCCTTCAGCCGGAAGACCTGAAGCAGATGGCCGTGATCGTGGCGTCATTCGTCTACATGGCGGCGCAGCGCGACCAGATGTTCCCGCGCAAGCCCATAGAAAAAGAGTTGCCACCACCACCGGCGGCCGACGCTGCTCCGGGTGGCCAGCCGGCTCCAGCACCCAGACCATAGAGGGCAATCCGAGAAGGCACGGTCTTGCAGGCCGTGCCTTTGTTCTGGATGCCCCCCTCCCCCAGTGATCCCAACAAACAAAGGGTTTAGAGCAAACATCCCAGGGGTATCCCAAGGTTTTGGGTTTTGTGAGATGTGAGGCGCTGGGCCGTTCAATTTGCCATTTTGGCAATCCCCCATGGATTTTCAAAGATCGTTTTTCCTAAGACAACTTCACCCGTGTGGGCTGTCTGCAATCTAGCGGATTTCGCAAGGGGAATAAATAGAAAAATAGCTTTTGACCAACGTTGTACGACTGGGACTATGCACACGACTGTCGGTAGAACTCCCTGATGCGGCATGGCACAGGATAAATGGCCGGGATGGTTCGACTTGTCCTCGCGCCCCTTCGCAAGCTCAGGGTCGTTCGGCCTTCGCTCACCATGACAGAGGTAAGCGTAATCTTCAACTGAGACATTACCGTCAAGGTTGAATCTGAATGGCCGGCGCAGCGGGAGAAACAGTTGCCCAAGAGCTAGTAGCACCTCGAAGATTTACAATCCGAACTAATAAGCGTAGATGTCTCGAAAGCCTTGTATCTCCAGTTCGACTTGTGTTGGTATGTGGGCGAAGCACCGCTTTGCCAGCTCAAGCCGATTTCTTCGCTCCAATTCTACAAGCAATATCTGTAGGAGATCCGGAAGATACCTAACATCATTACCCGCGTATCTCAGTTGGTCGGGAGAGAGTCCCCAAGTCAACCAATCAGATTTTCGGCTTCCCTTATCTAACGTTATACTCAAATATTTCTCAACAAGTGCCGCAAGCGTGTGCCCCTGAGTTTTCTCGGGATCGAGGAGCTTGGAGGCGATTTTTGTACATGCGATGTTTTGCGCCTTAACAGACCAGTGATAACAAAGGAACCGCAGGTCAAACATTGCGTGATGAAATATCTTTTGAACTGAAGAGTCTTCCAAAAGAACTATTAGGTTTGCGGGGCGCTTATTCTTCTTGATTTTGACGAAGCTAAGGCCCTCTTCCTTTACCAGCACTTGGCAAAGTCCTATCCTCTCGGATTTCCAATCGAGCCCAGATGTCTCGATATCCCACGCAACAGCACCGTGGCGGCGTGCTGCGTTTATAAATGCCCGCGAAACGTCTGCTTCAAAAGAGGGGAGCGGTGCAACGACATCTACCTGTAATTGAGCTCCCACACTATTGTTGTTGGCCTGAATCGACTCTTCTCGTCCGCTGCGTGTCACCTACAATACCCTCAAATTCGTTGCTGAAATATTCAAAGAGAAATCCATCTCTATCGCATACGAAAGTCGGAACTGGTAATCGGCCCTTTCTATGATTGTACAGTGCAAACACGGTCTTATTATTGAATCGATAAAAGGAGAATAACGGCGTGATTCGAGTGAAATATATTTCCACGATGCCAGCGGCGTTCTTTCTCCTATGCTCGAAAAATGCTTGGGAGCCAGCAATTTCGTCCTGCACATCCTTTGTTAACATATCAAACCGCGATGCAAGAGTCTCCATCGTTACCTCATCCTTAGGGTCGGGTAGTACTACCCTAAGCCTCGAACTCGGATCAGAAAGCAGTTTGTCAATTCGCTCTAGTTGCGTGTTCCTCCACGTATGTCCATAGGAAATGAAAATATCCAATCGGCATGCATTCTTAAACAAAAGATCCCATCGGACTCGTTCGTCCTTAAATGAATTCGTGACGACTTCCACACCTGCCTCGGCGAGATCACGAGCCATATTAGCCTTTGCCAAAATCTCGTCGGTAAACGCTCTCTTGCCAGCCAGTTCCCAAACAACAGCAAGAACTCCAGCAATGAATAGTGCCGCACCACCCTCGGCGAGGAACGCGGCCCACTTGTGGTATCCGGCTGTACGGACGGGATCAGACAGGAAAACGCTGGCGATGCCGACAGCCACTAAAAAGAGCGAGACTAACTGAACCCGACGGTTTACACGTTCGGCAAAAAGCTCTAAATCGGCCATTCACGGTTTAGGATATCCCAAGGAACCGTTCTTGCAAGCTAATTTCGCTTAACCTTCTTACCTCACAATCTAAACCACTCACCTTACAAAATTCGTTTCTTTAGATTTCGCTTCTTTTCGTTGCATCATTCCGCAAAATCAGTTACACAAAACAGACGGGACCCGCCCGTGTTATCAGCACCGACGAGTCCCTGACCACAAATCATCTTTGGTTAGAAAGGCGACATATGGCTGACACTGATTATTCTCTCCAGGCTCCGTCCCCAATTCTCGGCAGCCCGACGGCCTGAAGAGAACGCCTTGCATCAGCATGGCAGAGGAAACATTGTCGGGGTCTCTCCACTCTGCCTCAGTCGCAAGCTCCTTCGTCGTCGGTCGAGATGACAAAACTCGGGTTTGTGGAGAGGTGTTGAGATCCTGTTTGAATGGACAGCGCTCGGAGAGAAAGTGGGATTCAGCCCAATTCAATCGCAGAACTTAGAACTGCTCTCTGACTTTCTTTAAACCGATTCTAAAATTGGCGGACCGAGCGTGCCTCAGTACCCTTTCTTCTTGTCGATCAGCTCAATCAGCGGTTGTCCGGCCAGATATCGCCGCAGGTTGTCGGCGAACAGCGCGTAGTGCCGCTCCCAGACTTTTTCGGTCAGGAACGCTGTGTGCGGAGTGATGAGGACCTGCGGCATCTTCCATAGCCGGGAGCGTCGCGGCAACGGTTCTTCAGAGAAAACATCAAGGGCAGCGCCCGCCAGCTGTCGGTTCCGCAGGGCTGCGACCAGGGCAACTTCATCCACCAGCGAACCGCGCGCCACGTTGACCAGGTAGGCGTCAGGCTTGAATAACCGCAGTCGCCGTTCGTCGATCAGGTTACGTGTGCGTGCTGTTTCCGGCGCCGCCAGCACAATGTAGTCGGCACGTGCAATCGCGGCATCAAGCGAATCGTACCCAAACACCTCATGCGCTCCTTCGGTGCCGTGTTCAGGATGCTCACGGATGCCGATCACGTGCATCTTTAAAGCAGAAGCCATGGAAGCTATTTCTGCTCCAATACTGCCCAGGCCCACCTGCACCAGGGTGGCGTCGCGAATTTCACGCGGACGGGGACGCTCATTCCACATAGCTTCCCTGGCCCACTTGCGCCGTTCCTGGTGGCGCACCGCGGAAGGCACGCGCTTGGCCAGCGCCATGATCATGGCGATGGCGTGCTCGGCCACTACCGGGCCGTGGACGCGTCCGGCGTTGCAGATGGCAACATCACTGGCGATGAGTTCGGGAGACATGAACCGGTCCACCGCGGCGGTGATGGAGTAAATCCAGCGCAGACGTGTGGCCGCGCGCAATTCCTCCGGCCGCAAGGACCAGCCGAGCATAACGTCGGCGTTAGAGAGTTCCTGTTCATCCTGCCGCTTGTCCGAGGGCTGGGCAACTTCCACCTGGGGAAACTCGGTGCGCAAACGAGGCGCAAACCACGCTGGCGGCTGCCACATATCAAACTCATCATGGAGAATAATTACGACCTTGTGGCGGGCTGTCTCGGTCATGCACCCACCACGGGCGAACGCATTGTTTGATCCGATACTTCGGCTTGCTTCGGCCAGAGCACAGAGGAATCGATTTCAGCGAGCGATCTGCGGCCGGTGAGCGCCATGGCGCGCGCGAATTCATCACGCAAGATAGTGATCACGCGCTCCACGCCCTGCGCGCCGCCCGCAGCCAGGCCGTAAATATAAGGGCGTCCGATGAATACGGCGCTCGCACCCAGGGCCAGTGCCATCAGAACATCCGTGCCGCGACGGATTCCGCTGTCGAGCATCACGGGAATGCGCCCGCGAACGGCTTCTACAACCCGCGGCAGGGCTTCAATTGTGCCGGGAAGGCCGTCAAGATTACGGCCACCGTGAGTGGAGACGATCACTCCATCCGCTCCGGCATCCACCGCGCGGGCCGCGTCCTGCGGGTTGAGTACACCTTTTATTAATACCGGCACACCGGCGGCGGAGCGCAGCCACTCCAAATCATTCCAATTCATGCTTGGATCAAACAGGTTGTCATAGATTTTTGCGCCCTGGGTCTGATGGCCAGAGAGCTGACCAGCGACGTTTATCCCACCGACATTTAGCCCACGCAGATGCATGCACTCCATGCCCTGCGGAAGATGAAAAGCAAGCTGGCCATAGCGGCAGCCGAGCACGGGCGTGTCCGCGGTGAGGCAAACAGCTTTAGCGCCCGCGGCCACGGCACGCTCTACCATTCCCTTACTGAAATCACGGTCACGCTGCATGTAGAGCTGGAACCAGAATGGCCGGCGCATATTTCGGGCAATGTCTTCAATGGCCGTAGTGGTAAATGAGCTGACTGTAAGCGCGGCTCCCGCAGCGCTTGCTCCGCGCGCCGTGGCCAATTCACCTTCAGGATGAAATAAGCGATGGTAGGCGATCGGCGCCAGCAGCATAGGGAATTCGAACTCACAACCAAAAAGAGAAAGATGCGTGTCAATCTTTGAAACGTCCGTCATAACGCGCGGCGACAGGCGCAGCCGGTCAAAACCCAGGCGGTTTTCACGCATGGTAATTTCGTCGGCGCCGCCGGAACGCAGGTAGTCGTACGCCATCTGGGAGAGGCGCTTACGTGCCAGCGGCTCAAACTGCATCACGTCAGCCACAGGGAGCTCGTCCGCGTTGCCGGGACGAAGAAACCTCTTCCATCGGCTCATGATTTTCTCCTTTGTATCGGGAAACCCAATTCACTGCGTTCAATAAGCTTGCTGTTTCCCGTGTCTCATGGTGGCTTGTGCGGTCATACCGCGCTATAGCCGCCGTCCACCGGAAACGTCGAGCCGGTAATCCATGAAGATTCATCGCTGGCCAGAAAAACAGCGGCGCTGGCCACGTCCTCTGGCTGGCCAAAGCGCCCCATGGGATGCAAGGCCAGGCGCTGGCGGCGGACATTTTCATCCTGATTGAACCGGGCCACCAATTCTGTCTCGACGATGCCGGGACATAGGCAGTTCACCCGGATGTTCTCCGCGGCATGATCAAGAGACATGGCCCGCGTGAGCGCCAACACCGCGCCTTTGGAAGCCGAATAAGCCACGCGGTTGCGCGCGCCGACCAGGCTCAGCACCGAGCCGATGTTAATGATCGCACCGCCGTTAGCGGCGCGCATCGAAGGCAAAACAGCACGTGATAGCAGCCACAGCCCGCGGACGTTGATATTGAATGTCTGGTCCCAATCATCTTCTTTCAGCGATTCAGCTGTGCCTGGCAGCAAAACAGCGGCATTGTTAACCAGAACATCGACGCGGTTGAATTTCTCCAGCGCCGCGCTGACCAGTTTTTTTACGTCGTTGGCGTTGCTCACGTCCGCCGTGACCGCCAGGCAGGCCTCGCCGATTTCTCTGGCGACGCGATCCAGCTTTTCCCGGTGCCGGCCGGCAATGACAACCCTGGCTCCCTCACGGGCAAACGCCACGGCAATACCTTCTCCAATGCCGCTTCCACCTCCGGTCACGATAGCGACTTTGTTGGTCAAACGCATGGAAGGGATTTTAAATGCAGCCGGAGTTTACAGCACTCTACTATTTGGGCGCTTGGCGCACCGCATCCAGAAAAATGGCAGGAAGCTATCGCAAGCGGGCTGGTCGGAGTTTCATTCTTCGTACCAGTTCCCGCAATTTTCTGAAACGCAGAGTCCGACGCCAGCCTGCAGCCGGATGTTACAGTACTCTGCTGTTTCCGATGCAGGGCAAACTTCGATGCCAACGCCACAATCTGATCTGATCGCGACTCTCCGCAGGCTTCCCCTGTTTACAGACCTTTCTGCTGGCGAGCTCGCTCTGATCGGCGAGCGAGTGACTCTGCGTGCCTATGAAGCTGGCGCAATCGTCTTTTCTGAGGGCGAAGCCTGCCGCGAACTCTTGATCGTGAAAGAAGGCAGCGTGAAGATATTTAAGGCAGCTGCGAACGGCAGACAACAACTCATAGGAATTGAGCGGACAGGAAACTCTCTGGCTGAAATCCCTGTCTTTGATGGCGACTCCTACCCGGCAACGGCCCAGACCGCAAGTCCTACGGTTTTGCTGCGTCTGGAAGCGGGATTGTTTCGCGGGCTTTGTGTACAACATCCGGAAGTGGCCATGAAGGTCATCAAGGTGCTTGCACACCGCCTGCGGCGCATGGGCAATCTCGTGGAAGATCTCTCGTTTACCACCGTCCGCGGGCGGCTGATCGCGCATCTCTTACACCTCGCCGACGAGAGTGGGCGGTATGAGCAAATGATTGAGTTTGATCTGACTGAGAACAATGAAGAATTGGCCGCGCGCCTCGGGACGGTCCGTGAACTCGTCTCCCGTAATCTGGGGCGTTTGCACAACGAGGGGCTGATCGAAGTCCATCACCGGAAGGTGAGAATCCCCAATATCGCTGCCCTGGAAGAGACCATCCGAAGCCGTTAATTTTTGCGCTCGCTGGATTTTTTCACTCGCGTGACAAAAGTCATCGCGGGTAATCGGGCAAATCTCTATTCTTCGATTTGAAGAAGGAGACTTCAATGGCTTACGTGATTGCGGAACCTTGCGTCGGAACCAAAGACACGGCGTGTGTTGATGCGTGCCCAACGGACTGCATCCATCCCGGAAAACATGAGAACGGTTTTCCCGCGGCAACTCAGCTCTACGTTGACCCGAATGAATGCATCGATTGCGGCGCCTGCATTCCCGCATGTCCTGTATCGGCGATCTACGCCGAGGAAGACCTGCCGGACAAATGGAAACACTATGCTCAGATCAATCGCGATTGGTACTCGACGGCGCGAAAATGACACGACCACGCCGCGAACGTAGTTCGCATCAGTAACCAAGCGAAGAACAAAAGGCAAGGCGGCAGCGGCTACGCGACTTCCGCGATCAGTTCGATTTCCACGCACGAGCCGAATGGAATCTGGGCCACGCCAAAAGCGCTTCGAGCATGGGCGCCGTTGGTTCCGAACACATCGGCGAAGAGTTCTGATGCGCCGTTGGCCACCAGATGCTGCTCCGTAAACGTGGGCGCGCTGTGGACCAGCACCATCAGCTTGACGATGCGTTTGATCTTTTCCAGATCGCCGGCCGCTGATTGGAGAGTGGCCATCAAGTCTATTGCGATGGCCCGCGCTGCTTCTTTTCCCTGCTCGGTTGTGACGTCCGCGCCGAGTTTTCCCGTCCACGGTTTGCCGTCTTTTTTGGCAATGTGCCCGGACACAAAGAGCTGTTTGCCGGTGAGCACGTACGGCACAAAAGCCGCCACGGGCGGTGTGACCTGCGGCAGAGATATTTTCAGGGCTTGCAATCTTTCATAGACAGACATGGAACCCTCACGTGCGCAAAGCGCATGAAATGGGACAAACAAGAAAGATGCGCTCAGACCTTGCTTGGCGCCGACTGGTTGAAGTTGACCGCCGTCGTATTGCCGCCACACACCAGAATGCCCACGCGCTCGCCGGCCTTTGGTTTGTAGTAGCCGGAGAGCAGAGCCGCAAGCGCTGCCGCTCCGCCTGGTTCCGCCACAATGCGTAATACATTCCAGAGAGCCTCTCGCGCAGCCTGGATGGCCGCATCGGGGACGAGCAATACTTCGCTCACATATTTCTGTGCCAGCGGAAACATCATCTCACCAACGCGCTTAGGAGCCAGAGAATCCGCAGCGATTCCGCCTGCCTCGGCGTCCACCGGTCGGCCCGCTTCGAGCGCGCGAAAGAGCGTAGGAGCTAGCTCTGGCTCCACGCCCACAATTTTTGTCCGTCCGGCATACCAGGCGGCGATCCCGCCGATCAAGCCTCCTCCGCCTACCGCGACCAGAAGAGTATCGAGATTGCGGTCCTGGTCTTCAAACTCCAGACCCACGGTGCCCTGGCCCAGCAGTGTCTCCATCTGCTCGAAGGCATGGACCGCCATGGCGCCTGACTTTGCCGCCCATTCCTGGCTCGCCGCCAGAGCGTCGGCATAGCGTTCGCCGGTGATCACCAGGTCGGCGCGATATCCGCGAATCCGGTCCATCTTTGCCGGTGACGAAACGGTGGGAATAAAAATCCTGGCTGGTTTCCCCAGCTTCATGGCGGCATAGGCCACGGCAGCGCCATGGTTGCCGCCCGAGGCTGCAACCACTCCTGCCGCAGGGACTTCACGCCGCAGCAGGTTCGTAAAAGCACCGCGCGCCTTGAATGATCCTGAATGCTGCAATAGCTCAAGCTTGAATGTCAGATTAACGGCGTCAATTCCGAAGTCGCTCCCGTTGGCTTCCACCACCGGAGTCTTGCGGACGTGCGGCTGGATCAACCGGTAAGTGTCCGCGATAGCTTCGCGGTCGATAGCGGCTGGAGGAGCGGCAGTCTTGGTGCTTTGCATGATCAAGAGTATACTTAGCTAGTTGGCTAATTGTCTATATGACGCCTGACACGGCACTCCGCGCGCTGGCCAGTGAGCGGCGGCGGCAAATCCTGGAATGGCTCAAGCAGCCACGCAAGCACTTCCCGCCCCAGGTTTATGGAGACCTGGTCAAAGATGGAGTGTGCGGCGTGCTCATTGCAGAGAAACTCAGCGTCAGCCAGCCTACCGCCAGCGAACATCTCAAAATCCTGTCTCAAGCCGGGCTCATCCGGGGGAAACGAATCAAACAGTGGACCTTCTACAAGCGCGATGAGGGCGGCATTCGGCAATTCAAAAAGCTGATCATGGCCAAGATCTGAGGCGAGCGCGAAAGGCATGGATGTTTGAGGCAGGCTTGGTCTGGTAAAAATCATGTAGGCACGGCGCCCTCGCCGGTGTTTTTTAACTGCGACAATTGGGCGGCTACGCTACATGGTTGTCGCAAATGAAAACTCACCTCCCCGCCAGGAAGCAGCAGCGACAGAATCCAGGTTTTTCGCTAGACTCAAAGATTAACGAAATGACGCAGCCGGGGGCGGCTGCGCTCCATAGACTTTTTATTTTGCAGTATTGCCGTCACAATCACAAGGTTATCGATGTCAGCCACTGAGACCAGCACGATCCACGTAACCCTTCCCGATGGAAGCGCCAGAGAGGTCCCCAAAGGCACCACGGCGCTCGACATCGCCAAATCCATCAGCCCGCGATTGGCGGATGCGGCTTTGGTAGCAAAAATCAAGCCGTCGGCACCCAGCGATCAGCATGCAGTCCCAGAGCAGAGCGACTCGCCATCGGATGAGCCGACAAAAGCTCCAGCTTCCATGCACGCCGCGCCGTCCAAAGACGGCTGGCAGTTTGCCGACCTCACCAAGCCGCTGGAGCTGGACGTCGATCTGCGACTGATGACCGACCGCGACCCTGAAGCCCTGGAGGTCTATCGCCATTCCACGGCCCATGTGCTGGCGACCGCGGTGCTCGAACTGTTCCCTGAGACCAAGCTAGGCCACGGCCCGCCGACGGACACCGGGTTCTTCTACGATTTTTATCGTCCTACGCCATTCACGCCGGAGGACCTGGAAAAGATCGAGCAGCGTATGCAGCAGGTAGTGCAGCGCGACGAAAAGTTTGAACGCGAGAACATCCCGCGCGACGAGGGGCTTGGCCGCTTCAAGCAAGAAGGCGACTTCATGAAGGTCCACTTCATTGAACAGTTCACCAAGCCGGGCGAGCCGATCTCCATTTATCGCAATGGCAAGTTTGTGGACTTCTGCCGCGGCCCACATGTGCCTTCCACCGGACGCATCAAGGCGTTCAAGCTGACCAGCATCGCCGGCGCTTACTGGCTGGGCGACGAAAAGAACCCGCAGCTTCAGCGCATCTACGGGACATCATTTTTCAGCAAAAAAGATCTTGAGCAGCACCTCAATGCGATCGAAGAGGCCAAGAAGCGAGACCATCGCGTACTGGGCCAGCAGCTTGATCTGTTCAGCATTCAGGAACTGGCCGGGCCAGGGTTGATTTTCTGGCATCCCAAGGGCGGGCTCATCCGCAAAGAAATGGAAGACTGGATGCGCGATGAGTACCTCAAGCGCGGCTACGATCTGGTCTGTACGCCACATGTGTTTCGCGTGAATCTGTGGCAGACCAGCGGACATGAGGGTTATTACGCTAAGAACATGTTCACGCCCATGGCGCTGGATGATGCTGAATATCGCATGAAGCCCATGAACTGTCCCGGCCACATCTTGATCTACCAGAACACGCTGCGTTCCTATCGCGATTTGCCGCAGCGCTATGGCGAACTGGGCACGGTGTATCGCTATGAGCGGTCGGGTGTAATGCACGGGCTGTTGCGGGTACGCGGCTTTACCCAGGATGATGCCCACATCTTCTGCACGCCGGAGCAGATTGAAGATGAGATAGTCGGCTGCATTGACTTTGCGATTGCGACGCTCAAAACTTTTGGCTTTAACGCCTATCACGTGGAGCTCAGCACCTGGGACCCCAATGACAAGAGGAGCTTCGTTGGCCCCGCGGAGAAGTGGGAGCTGGCCAGCAACTCCCTCGAAAAGGTTCTGAACAATCTGAAGATTCCGTACAAGACCATCCCTGGCGAAGGGGCGTTTTACGGGCCTAAAATTGACATAAAATTAGTAGACGCAATTGGCCGGCTCTGGCAGCTTTCCACCATCCAATTCGACTTCAACCTGCCGGAGCGGTTCGGCTTGGAATATGTGGCCGAAGACGGATCGCGCAAGCAACCTTTGATGGTCCACCGCGCGCTGTTTGGATCGGTGGAGCGCTTCTTCGGAATCCTGATTGAGCACTACGCCGGAGCTTTCCCCGTGTGGCTCTCGCCGGTGCAGGTGGCGGTGATCCCCATCAGCGAAAAGCACACGGAGTACGGCAAGAAAGTAGCACGGCAGTTGAAGGACGCGGGCGTGCGCGTCCATGTGGACGACCGCAATGAGAAGATGAACGCCAAAGTCCGTGAACACACCATGCAGAAGGTCCCGTTCCTGCTGGTGGTGGGTGAAAAAGAAGCGGAAGCCGGCACGGTCAACGTGCGCGTCCGCGGACAGCAGCAGCCGGAAGGCACGGTGCCGGCGACGCAGTTCGCGGAGCGGGTGAAGAAGTTGATTGTGGAGAAATCTGTGAGTCTGAGTTAGCCCGCAGAGAAACGCAGAAAGGCGTACAGATTTGGTTCGAAGGAAGAACCGTACCTATGGTTCCCTGGTCCTTCAAGGTAGCGCTTGGCAGCGCGTTCGTGTTCGTTGCATTGATATTCATCCTCCGGATGAGTTTCGTGCTTCTCGCGCGATTCAAGGGATCGGCCGGCATAGACGCCAGTCGTCCGGCATGGTTTATTTTCTATTTGGGAATGTGGGTGGTGTCGTTCGTAATTGTCTATTCGATATTCCCAGCGTTTGCTCGAAAGTAAGGAAGACAGTCAAGCCGTGGAACCCTGCATCGGTCTGGAAAAGGTAAGAACACGCAAATCGTTCTACAAACAAAGATCAACGCACCTATCGAGAGGTGCTTCGATCTTGCCCGCAGCATCGACTTCCACATTCATTCAGTTGCCTTCAGCAAAGAGCAGGCCACTGGCGGTGTGACTGCCGGTCTCATTGAAAAGGGCCAGGAAGTGGAGTGGCGAGCCAGGCATTTCGGCGTCTGGCTGAGAATGCGGGTAGGAATCACAGCCCTCGACCGCCCAAAATATTTCCAGGATGCGATGGTCAAAGGGCCCTTTCGTTATTTCCGGCACGACCACACGTTTGCAGAGGCAATGCAGGAAACGCTGATGATTGATAAACTGGAATTTCAGTCACCGCCGCCTCTGTTGGGAAATCTTATTGATGTTGCGGTCCTGCGCGGATATTTGCAGCGTCTTCTCGAAGTCCGCAACCGCGCCTTGAAGGCGGCTGCTGAATCGGACCTATGGCGACTCTACCTAAAACCGTGAAATCAACGTTCTCCGGCTTCTCCCCCGAGGCCCTTGCTTTTCTCCGCGCGCTCAAGCGCAACAACCGTCGTGAATGGTTTCAGCCGCGCAAAGAAAAATATGAAACTCTGATCAAGCTGCCCATGATGGAGCTGGTCAATAGCCTGAATGCGGAGTTCGCCCGTTTTGCTCCGGATTACATCACACCGCCGGAGAAGGCCGTTTACCGTATCTATCGCGACACGCGCTTTTCCCCCGACAAGACGCCCTACAAGACGCACATTGCAGCAATGTTTCCGCGGCACAACGCCGTGAAGCGCGAAGGCTCGGTGTTCTACCTTCACTTCACGGAAAAAGAACTGTTGGCGTTCGGCGGCGTGTACGGCCCGGACCGTGACGAACTGCTTGCCTACCGTGATCTGATCCAGGAACATTATCAGGAATTAGAAGAGATCCTACGCGACAAGACACTGCGGCGGGCGACCGGCGGCCTTCAGGGCGCGCAACTCACCCGCATGCCCAAAGGGTTCCCCGTCGATCATCCAGCGGAATCGCTGCTGCGGCAGAAGCAGTGGTATCTGGAATGTGTGCTTGACGTGAAGCTGGTCACTTCGCCTAAACTCGTGTCGGAACTGGCCAGGCGTTTTGAGATCATGACGCCACTGGTGGAGTTCCTGAACCGGCCGTTCGCACAGAAGCCAAAGCCGAAGAAGATGTTGTTCGCGGCGTTTTGAAACCATATTTTGAAGACGATATTTTGATGACAATGAAGCGCATTTTTCTACTCTGGTGCATATTCCTGCCGCTACTGGCCAGCGCTGAGGACCACTATCGTCTGGTGAAGATCATGGTCACAGGATCCCAGCGCTATAGCCAGGATGATCTGGTGCGTGCCACTGGCCTCAGCGCAAACTCTCAGGTCATACTCAATGATTTGCAGGGTGCGGCTACTCGTTTGGGGAACAGCGGAGCATTTACCTCGGTCCAGTTCACCTTCAAGCCTGCTGCTGGACCGCGCGGGGTAGAGGCGGATTTTGAAGTCAAGGATGCAGAGCAATTTCTTCCAGCGGTGTTTGAAAATCTCATCTGGTTCAGTGACCAGGACCTGCAACTGGCGCTGCACCAGGTGTTGCCGCTATACAACGGCACGCTCCCGAGCAGTGGCAGCTTGACGGACGACCTTTCCGCGGCGCTCACAAAGTTACTGGCAGCGAAAGGCCTGCCCAGCAACGTTTCTTACATTCCTGCCGGAGAGTTTGGCCGCCCGATCTCAGCGTACCGCTATAAAGTAGAAAATTCGGGCCTTAAGATTGAGAGCATCCATATTACCGAGGCGTCCCAGATGCCTGCCGATCTTCTGGCCAGGGCGATAGCATCGTTGCAGGGCCAGGAATATATGCGTAGCGGCCTGGGTAGAGCGTTTGAACTTTCGTTAACGCCGCTCTACGCAGAACGCGGCTTTCTTAAATTCAAGGTTGTCGAAGTCAAGGCGGCGCTCAGTCCAAACGGTGGTGTCGCCCTGGAGATTCCCGTCAGCGAAGGTGAACAATATCGCCTGGCTGGCTATGACTGGTCCGGCAACACTTTGATTTCGAGTGAAGAGCTTTCCAAACAAATCACGCTCAAGCCCGGAGACCTGGTTAACTCCAACAAGCTGAATCACGATCTAGCCCAGGCCCGCCGGCTGTTTGGCAAATATGGCCGTGAGGCGGCAACCATCACTCCAGTCCCAACCTTCGCTCAAGGCGCCGTGACCTACAGCTTCGGCGTGAAAGAAGGCGATCTCTACCTCATGGGCGGGTTGGAGATCGAGGGATTTGATGCTGAAACTACGCGGAAGCTAACGGAGAGCTGGAAGCTTGCCCCCGGCGCCACGTATGACCGCACGTACATGCAGAAGTTTCTTATCTCCACTCTGCCGCTTGCGCATGGCCGCCAGAGGGAATGGCTGGTCCTGGAGCAGGTGGATGACCGGCAAAAAATCGTGAACGTACGTCTCCAGATCAGGGCTGAGTAAGGTGGCGGGCGGGGCCTTTCGTAAGGGGAAACTATTATCGAGCGGGATTCAAGGTCTGAAATCCATGCGGCAATTGAATTGAAAAGGCGTAAACTTTGCTCATGAAGTACATAGGCAAAGTTTTCTTGCTGGCCGCGTCTCTTGTGGCCGCACAGTCTCAACCGGCGTCGAGCCCAGCCAAGCCGGAGGTACCGATCCAGCCGGAAAAACAGAGCCAGCCGGAGAAACAGATTCAACCGGACGCTACGGCCAAGCCAGAATCGATTGCGAACATTGTGAAGCAGCAGTTTGGATCGACTTTTTCCGTTGTCACCAAGCTAACCACAAGCTTTATCGTCGCGGACTTTGATTCCGACGGTGTCGAAGATGTGGCCATTGTTGCGGACAGCAAAGACCCGCTGCCGGATTCCTACGATTTCAAGTATGAAGTTGCCGATCCGTATAACTCGTATTTCGGCTATGGCAATCCGCGAGTCACCGCCGCTTTTAGCAGCTCAGAAAAACTGAGGAGCCACGCCCTGCTGGTCATTCTCGGCGCAGGCAAAGAAAACTGGCGCTCCGCTACTCCCAAAGCCAAGTTCGTGCTGGTCAACGTTCCCTTTGACATGGTCGAAGCGGGACGGATGCTGACCAGGAAAAAGAACAAGCCGCCGATCTTTGTCATCAAGGCAATCGAGTCACAGTTGATGGACTCCGCCGTCTGGTATGACGCAAAGAAGAAAAAATGGCACTGGGAGCCGGGCGGTTCACGAGATTAAACGCGGTATGAATCCGTGTTTACCTATCGTACTCCGCCTCCATGAATGCGCCCACCACCGCATGAAACAGATGGTCTTTGATCCTCTCTTCCAGCGGGAGTTCGCTGTATAGCACGTAACATGGATGTTCTTTCGTCTGTGCGCTTTTAATCGGACCGAATTTCCATCCGTTCTGCTTTTTCTCCTCCAGCCACGCCTCATGTCGTGCCGAGGCGGGTGCGTCCGGGTTGGCCAAGACCTCGGTAACGCCTCTTATTGCCGCTTCTCGCTGCCACCGATCGGCTTGGTCCCATGCTTTCTGGGAGTGGTCGCCCACGGATTCACAGTACGCGCGGTTGGTTTCATGGCAAACGCGCGCGATGCGTTCGATGTCTAATTTCTCCACATTCTCCTTTTCAGCATGAGCCTACTCTTCTTCCTCTTCGCCGCCGCTCATTGTTGCCGCAGAACCCTGACCTGAAGCCGGCCTTCCGGCGCTGAGGTGGTCATAGTTCAGCATGGCGTTGAAGACCAGGAAGAAGCTTCCCATGGTTTCATTGCGCCACATGGGATTATTGGCAAAAAGCACTACATGTCCTTTGCCATGCGGCACGTCGACCACTGCGGGTTTCTCCGCGATCTCATTGCCGCCGGTAATCATGCCGCTTAGCAGCAACTCTCTTTCCGCGGCAAAACGCAGCACCACGCGCGGCTGCTGATCTTTAGTAGGCAATGCCCAGCGGGCTGCTTCGGTCAGGTCTTCGGGCACATAGAGCTCCTGCTCCCGAGGCGTGCGCCTCACCGGCTTTTCCGGCGCGGCGTAAGTACGTCCCTGAATGATGTCAGGATCGCTGGCGGTGCCGCGTCCGCTGGATCGTGCAGCGCCACCGGCTGCGTCTTCGCTACTACCACCCCCGCCGCCACCACCACCCGGGCCGCCGCCGAATCCGCCTATGGTGATAATCGGGCCCTGGCGGAAGTAGATGTAAAGCTTGTCATCGTAGCCGTACGTAATGGGGCTCTTCTTGTCGTCGATGCTGGAGAGCACCACACTGCCGGGAGCCTGCATGACGCGTGCATCGGCCACGTTGACCATGTCCGTCATGCCGCCGGCGACGGGAAGCGAAGCGCTGGTCTGCACTGCGATCAGCAGCCCGCCTTCACGCACAAATTTTTCCAGGTTCGCCAGACCCTGGTAGCCCAGGCCGCCACGAATGTCGTCGGTGGAGTCCAGTCCGGGTGAAAAGAAATTCGGAGTGTCGGGGCTGGTCTTCCACGGCATAGGCCCGCCGCGCATGGGCAGACCGCGCAACATGGCGCTCAATCCCGCCGGGCCGCCGCCGCCCATCGGCGGCAGAAGAATTACATCGAATTTAGAACGCAGGTCCGCGTTCTCGCGCAGCCAGGTATCGGCCACGTAGGTGTAAGGAACTTTCAATTCTTCAAAAGCGATGCGGTACCAGCCGTCATTCTGCGTGTTTTGCCAGTTGTGTACCATCGCCACGCGCGGCGTGGCCAGCGGATGCGTCGCAACATTCAGCTTGGAATCCGTTGAATGAACTTTAAGCCCCAGCTCTTTGGCTGCTTTTTCCAGCTGTGCGCGATCGCCATTGCGGACAATAAATGTCCCTGCCTTGTACTTGACTCCGTCTGCTTCGAAAGGCTCTTCCGCTGCTTCCATAGGCGTGCTTGCCAGGCGAAAGCGAAGTGTGGCCAGCGCGTTGTCCGTGTTGTGTTGGATCAGGAACGTCTTGCCCTGACCGTCGATGGCTCCGGACGCCTCCACCCTATTTACCTTTTGCATGGGAGCGTCCAGGACAGCAAGGTCGGTCACGCGCACGGTCTTCACGTTGCGTAGCGCGCCCAGGGTCCAGCCGGTGTCGTCATAGGAGCGAGGATCACGTGCGCTGTAATACTGCGTGTCCAGTACCATGTCGGCGAGACGGCTGTAGGGCTGGTCCATGCGCACCACGTAACTTCCCGCGGGGATGACGGTCTCCGCCGGTTTTTTTTCTTCCTTTGTGTCGGCAGGCTTGTCAGGTCTCTCGGCGCGAGCGCCGGTTTCTCTGGCCGGAGTTTCGCGCGCGCTCTCCGCTGCTGGCACACGAATTTCTTTTTCGATGCGATGGACCTCGACACCCTGAAATTGCAACATGCTCAGAAATTTGGCTTGCTCGCCCGGACGCGCGTCGTCTGCCGGAAACGCCCATGCAGCGGGGCCTTCCTTGCGGGCCTTCTCCACCGAGCGTTTGCTTTTGAGATAAAAATTATTCAGGAACTGCGCGCCATGCGAAGCCAGGTTGTTCATGCCGAACAGGATCGCGCTCTCCTGCATGTTGATGTTGTTGCGCGCCGACCACTTCACCTTGGGCAGCGGCGGGTTGGGCCGGAACCATTCGCGGTTGGTGTCCGTGGGACGCAGCGTGCGCACGCGCGTGTCCGCGCCGCCGTTGCCGAACGTCTCATAAAACCTGCCGATGGAGTTGTGATTGTTGGCGATGGAGAGCAGGTAGTTCGGGGCCCAGCCGTCATAAAACCCGTGCGTCCACACGCCTACGACGCCGCGTTTGGTCATCTCTTCGATCTCGTGATACGCCATCTCCTGCCACTCGCTGATCACAATCGGATCGAGCCAGGCGTTGTACGGGCCGGTGCCGGTCATGATGTAGAGATACGGCACGGACTCATGCAGATCGTGCATCACCGTAGGATGCCAGTCGAGGAAGGTCTTGATCATGTTGCGCGAGAGCGCCAGGCTTACGCCCAGGTTGTCGCGATTGTTATCGTGGGCAACGTAGTGTCCCCACCAGATCAGCGGATAGGGCGCCTGATCGGGATGTTTCTTGTGTTGCATGTAGACGTCCACCATGCGGTCGTGGCCATCCACTTCCACGATGGGCGTGATCATCACGATGGAGTCCTGACGGATCTTCTGTATGAACGGCGTCTCTTCCACCGCCAGCCGGTAGGCCAGTTCCATCAGCATTTCCGGCGCGCCGGTTTCGGGCGAGTGTATGCTGCCGTCAGCCCAGTAGATCGGCTTGCCTTCGCTGATGAGCTTCTGCGCGTCGCCTTCACTCAGCCCGCGCGGATCGGCCAGCCGCGCCGTGATTTCCTTGTAACGATCGAGTTTGGCCAGATTGGCTTCATCGCTGATCGCGACCACCAGCATCTCCCGGCCTTCTTCTGACATGCCGATGCTCCAAACCTTCACTCGAGGACTTTTGCTGGCCAGCAGGCGCATATAGGCGTTGATGTCCTTGGTGTAGTCCAGCACGTCCGGCGCGCCGACGATGTGGTGCAGAAAGGCGTCCGGCGGCGGCACACAGGAACTCAGCGGCAGATGGTCCACCAGCTCGGTGATGAAGAACGGCTCGGTGGTGAATTCTTTGATTTTCTTGGCGTAGTCCGCGTGGTCAGTAACGGTGCAAGGGCTGGACGACTGGCTTACGGCGCATGCGCCAAATAAAGACAGACAGAGAACAACGCCGAACAGGCTGCGATGCATCGGGAGCATTGGAGCACCTCAGAACGGGATGTTTAGAACGGGGGATTATATAGCGATAAAGTTCTCTACGACCAGCACCAGGGCCTCTGTTGGTATCTTTGAACTTCCTGATCCGCTCCATCCGCGCTAATCCGCGGTAAGACCTGCTTTCCCCTATAATTCCCTTCATGAACCTGGAACAGAAGCTTGCGGAGCTGAAGCGTCGTGACGCGCTGGCCGAAGCCGGAGGCGGCGAGGAGCGTCGCGCCCGCCAGCACAAAGAAGGCAAGATGTCCGCGCGGGAGCGCATTGAATTCCTCCTCGACGAAAGCACCTTTGAAGAATTCGACAAGATGGTCACGCACCACTGCGCCGATTTCGGCATGACGGAGCAAAAGGTCTACGGCGACGGTTTTGTCACCGGCTACGGCCGCATTGAAGGCCGCCTGGTCTTTGTCTTTGCCCAGGACTTCACCGTCTTCGGCGGGTCGCTCTCTGAAGCCAACGCCGGCAAGATCGTCAAGATCATGGACATGGCCATGAAGACTGGTGCGCCACTGATCGGGCTGAATGACTCCGGCGGGGCGCGCATCCAGGAAGGCGTGATGTCGCTGGCCGGTTACGCTGACATCTTTCTGCGCAACACGCTGGCCAGCGGCGTGATCCCGCAGATCTCCGCTATCATGGGCCCGTGCGCCGGCGGCGCGGTGTACTCGCCCGCTATCACAGACTTTGTTTTCATGGTCGACAAGACGTCATACATGTTTGTGACCGGGCCGGACGTGATCAAGACCGTGACGCATGAAGAAGTCACCAAGGAACAGCTTGGCGGCGCCACGACGCATAACGAACTTTCCGGCGTGGCGCATTTTGAAGCCCATGACGATGCCGAGTGCCTGTCCATGGTTCGCGAGTTGTTCAGCTTTGTGCCATCCAACAACCTTGACGATCCGCCGCGTCGCGACTGCACCGATCCCATTGACCGCGCTGATCCTGAGCTGGATACGACCGTCCCGTCGGAATCGAACCAGCCCTATGACATCAAGGACGTAATCACGCGCGTGGTCGATGACGGCTACTTCTTTGAGGTGCACGAGCACTACGCCAGGAACATCGTGGTTGGCTTTGCCCGCATGAATGGCCGCTCCGTGGGAATCGTCGCCAACCAACCAGCGTTTTTGGCTGGCGTGCTGGACATTAATGCGTCAGTCAAGGGCGCGCGCTTTGTGCGCTTCTGTGATGCCTTCAATATCCCGCTCATTACTTTTGAAGATGTTCCCGGCTTTCTTCCCGGCACGCAACAGGAGTACGGAGGCATCATTCGCCATGGGGCCAAGCTGCTCTTTGCTTTTGCCGAGGCCACGGTCCCCAAGATTACCGTGATCACGCGCAAGGCCTACGGCGGCGCGTACTGCGTGATGTCCTCCAAGCACATACGCACCGACGTGAATTACGCCTGGCCCACCGCGGAGATCGCCGTGATGGGCCCGGAAGGCGCGGTGAACATCGTCTACAAGCGCGAACTGGAGCGCGCAGCCGCCGCGGTAACGTCGGCAGCCGACAAAGCCGAAGCCATGGCCAAGGTCCGCAACCAGAAGATTGAAGAATTCCGCGACCGCTTTGCCAATCCGTACGTCGCCGCCGAACGCGGCTACGTGGACGCCGTGATCCAGCCGCGCGAAACACGCAAAAAGCTGATTGACGCGTTGGAGATGCTGCAAACCAAGCGCGACAAAAATCCGCCGAAGAAGCACGGGAATATACCGCTTTGACGCACATCCCGAGCGCCAGCGAGGACTCCCGACCATTGTGTCAAGAATAATTTAATCTGATTTTCTTCAGAAGAACATAACGCTGTTCTGGGATTTTAAAACTAGATTCCCACCGCTCCGTAGTCTGTGCCGGTATCGGTGTCGCGAACTTTTTCTTTCTCGTAAGCACGATACGGATTGCGACGAATATTCAGGCGGCGTTTGCGCAGTTCAAATCCAGCGTACAATCCACCCGCCAGGACCGCGGCGCTCAGAGCGGCAATCGACAGTATGCGGCCAGGGCTGTTCAGCAAGGACCAGGCAAGGCGCGAAGCCCTCAAAGATCTCCGCTCCCTAACGTCCAGAGCGCGGCGGAAATCTTTTAATGACTGCTTCCCTCCACGCGCCAAAGCGCGATAAGAGTAAAGAGCACTGTAGGGCAGAGGCATAGAAAGGTCCTGGCCGTCGTTGACCACAACGTGCTCAAGTCCGTGCTTGTGCTGGACCTCCAGCAATTCTTGAATGGCCGCGGCCAGTCCTTCCGGCCTGGACCATAAGGACAGAAACGCGACCTGGCCGGATTTGTCGATGAGAAACGAAGGGTTCGGCAGCCTGGAGTACTTGCGATGAATGGAACCGTGGAGATCGTCAACCAGAATCGGCATCTCAAGATTCTCTTCCTTGCGGAGAAGCCGGGCCGTCTTTATTTTTTCTTTCACGGATTTGTGGGCAGAAATCCTTTCCCCGGGGTGAGCCTCACGCACATAGACGAAGAGAAACTGAATGTCATCGCCGCGGAACCGCTCATAGAGTTCGTTGATTCCGGCAATGGAACTGGCAGTCATGGGACAGGTGGCTGAGCCAAAGATCAGAAGCACGTTCTTTTTTTTGGCAACGTCACTTAAGCGGACTGTTTTCCCGTCCAGCGTTGACGCCTTGAAATCAGGGGCCCGGTCTCCCGCCACGGGGCCGGAAAAAGCCGTTCTTGTGAGCTCGTGAAAGATCTCGCGGGAGAAGTGCTCGTAATTGTAACTGCCAAACCCCAGCATTTTTGCTCCTTGTTTCCTTGCCTGTACGCCCTTGCCTATACGCCAGCCGCCGCTGGAACCCAATTCCGTCGAATGTCCCCAGGACCACACGCCGGCCAGCTTTCGCCCTTTATCTTTAAGCTACCCTGTCTTAAATTTTTTGACCACGATAAAATTAAAGTTTCGCATTACGCAGGCGTTTCCGTCCGCGGGCACTCCTGTCATGTTCGGCCTGGCATTCTTAAAAGGGGAGGATTTTGATGGCGGCTTTGAAAGCAGGGGAAATGGCTCCGGACTTTGAGCTTCCCGCGGTTACCGGCAAACAGAGGCATAAATTCAAGCTTAGCGACTTCCGGGGTAAAAAGGTCGTGATCCTGGCATTTTATCCGCTGGATTGGAGCCCGACCTGAACCAATGAAATGTCGGCGTACAGCAGATATCTGCCTAAGTTCGCCGACTACGATGCCCAGGTCGTGGGCATCAGCACGGATTCAATCTATAGCCACCTGGCGTGGCAGGAAAAATTAATAGGGACGCAGGAGTATCCCCTGGCCAGCGACTACTGGCCGCACGGAAATATTGCGCAGAAATTCGGGATCCTGCGCGAAGGGGAGCCTCTGCCGGGAATCAACGAGCGCGCTGTTTTCATCGTTGATAAACAGGGGAAGATCGTTTTTTCCAGAGTTTATGAACTCGGCCAGGAGCCTGATTACGAGGAACTGGTCACCGAATTAAGCAAACAGCCAAAATAATCGGGCGGACATAGATGGGTCTGTTCAAAAGCCCGGGTATCTTCTTGGCAGGGGAAACTCGTGCAGCATTAAAGGGACCTTGAGTGCCTTCGCTGCCTATTTCAAGATAGGGGTTAGGGTTACATCCTGGCGCAGTCGAGCATTGCAGGTCTTTGAATACGACGATCACGGAATACGACGATCGCCACTTTGGCTTCGGGCGGCTTCAGCCGGGAGCCAAGGTGACGCGCCGCCAGAGAGCACGCTGCCATGGCAAGCGCAACGACCGCGCTGGCAAGGCGTTTCACAAAATTAACTTAGCTGGATTTCTTGTGCGTCTTCTTTGTAGCCTGCTTCGGAGGCGTCGCCGGGCCAGCCTTTTTCAACATGTCTTCAATGTTCTGACTGAGCTGGTTTCGGTCGATGACTTCTACAAAAGGCGTGGCAACGGTGCCTTTGCCGATCACAAACACCGTGGGCGTGTGTTCGATGCCAATGCGCTGTCCCAGCGCGTAGTCGGCCCGGACCTTCTCCGCCAGTTTGCCCTCGGGGTCCTTGGCAAAGGGCACAGGGACTTTGTTGCTATCGGCAAACTTCTGCACCCACTGCTGCAGGTTCGCTCTGTTGATCTGTATCTGGTTGGAGTAAATAAAGCCGCGGAAGTCGTTGCCAAGTTTCTGCGACTTGGTGTCAAAGAAGCGGGCCCAGACCGCTGCGTCAAAGGACCAATTGTGCTTGGGTAGAGGAAAATCGTAGAGCATCACAGGAATCTGGTGCAGTTTGGCCTGCTCCCAGACCACAGGATAGTTTGCGGCGCAGTCCGGACACTCCAGATCTTCAAACATAACGATGGCTACCTTCGCACCAGTAGGCGGCTTGAAGCTCGACGCGTCGGCGGCGAAGGCACTGGTGGAAAGCGCCAGAATGGCGACAAAAACGGTTTTATGCAGTAATAGTTTCATAAACGTTAAATTCCAACTTTTGTGACGTTCTTAATTTTGATGCGCTTTTTAGAGACATCGTTCTAATTTTACTGTAGAGGCGGGAATTCGTGCCCTTCTTAACATAAGTTGTCTTGACAAGTAAGGCTGCTTACCGCCGAACCGCCAAACACGGGCTATAACGGCTCGCAAGCCGTTTTTTGTTGAACCCACGGCACTTAGTGTCTAAGTTGTTTGGAAAACCAGGGCAACACGCGTGTCTCAATCCTCTCCCGAACATGATTGCCGTGATCTCCCTCATAGACCTCTAGCACATGCGGCACGCCTGAGAGGGCCAGCTGCGTTGACACGGCGCGTGCCCCTGGAGGGATGTGGCTGAAATCATCTTCCGCGCCATAGTCGATATAGATTCCTTTCAATCTGGAGATCTCAGGTAGCAGCAACGGGACCGCGCTGACGACGATCTTGCTTTGAAATTTCGAAAGGACCACTGGATCAGGCACTTGTTGCTGTCCCTGGCGATGAAAGGGTGGATTCCCAAACATTGGCGGCTTCTGCGGGTCAGGAGCGAATGCGGCGTTCATGGCGACTGCGACCACGAGCAGGAATTCCCGATTCATTGTGCCTTGCAGCTCCGACACCGAGTTGATCTGCTGGGTGCGCGACCAGACGCCGCTCGAAGGCCCGATATCGCCGTCGAGGACAGTACAACACGGACTCAACGAATAGACGTTGCTGAATACATCAGGGTGCTTGAAGCCCAGCATCAGCGCGCCGTAGCCTCCCATCGAGTGCCCACTGATACCGCGTGACTCGGCCGATGCCAGCGTTCGGTAATGAGCGTCTGTGTAACCCACGACATCGCGAACGATATAGTCTTCCCAGTTCCCCGTGACGTCCGAATTGGTGTAAAAACTGCCGAAATATCGATTCAATCCATTGGGAGCAACCACGATCATTGGTTCGATGGCATGGGATGCGATGAGCTTGTCCATGTGCTCCTGCAGGATTTCCGCCACTCTCTTCACTGGCTTGTCCGCGAATCCTTGCAGAAAATAGATGGTTGCGAACCGTCGCTGCGGTTCGCTGCGATAAGCAGCTGGCAGGTAGAGCGCGACGTCCTGGTCCGCGGGATCGCCGAGCAGGTTGTTTTCCAGGGCCGGCGAATGCACTTTAACTTCTACGACTTGCGATTGCGCTGATGCTGCGGTGTTAGTACCGCCTATTAACAGTAGGATTACTATGATTTGTGCGAAGAACCGAAGCCTGCTCAACGTTTCGCTCCTATCCTGGTTGTCGGCTCGCGTTCAGGCGGCATTACAAACCGCACTCTAGCGAACCAGCGATTCCAGAGCTTCATGGACCCAGGGGAGTGCCGCGTTCACGCATGCAACGTAAGCAATCGTGAAAAACACAAGGGAAAGAACCACCTGGTATTTGCGGCTCTGCTTTCTTGTTCCGCTTGCGGGAGCTGTGTCTTCGAGCAGCTCCTGTAGATAGCGCATGCGTGCTTCTATCGCGGATCCGCATGCGACCGGGAAGAGATGCGAGGCAGCAACCGCTTCACCCACCTCCGCCCGGCGAGTCAACCTGGCAACTTTCACCAGCGCAGAGGACAAATCCAAAGGCGAAGCCCCAGCGGCCAGAGCGGCCTTATCGGCAGCTACTTCGGAAGCATTGGTCCAGGCTGTGTCCTGGACACCAAACGTGTTCGGTTTTAACCAGTGCGGAAGCCGTGTAACTTTCAGTAATATCTGCTTGAGATTGTCGAAAGACCGCACATGCGCTCTCTCATGGGCGATGGCCGCGGCCAATTCCTCTTTGGAAAGTACCTGTGTGACTTCGCGCGCCACAAAAATTTCCGGCCGGAAAACTCCCAGCACGGCCATGACGGAGCGGGGCCCATCCAGGCAATAGACCGGGACATCCATGCCTTTGACATAAAGCTTTTTAGAGCGCCTGCGCCATTGCTCCCGCATCGATGCAGTTGCCCGAATCGTTTTCGCGGCGCGGATGGCCATGGCGATAAACACCAGCGCGCCTAGTGTCCCGAGGACGAACAAGCGTAGGCTCATCATCTCGCCGCTGGCGCGCGGCTCAAATTCCATAAACGCCGGGAGCGCGAACCCGAGCGTCACTACGCAGGCGAGAAACAAAGGCAGAATGCGTACCGCGAAAAGCCGGTTGGCAGTCCTGGCTGATGCTGAGGAATAGACCAGGCGGCCGAGAAGCCGCGCACCCCACGGGCAAAGCATGGACATACCGGCCAGCACGATGAACCATACTGCAAGGCACAAGGCAACGCACAATATATAAAACATCGCCGCTACTCCGGCCGGCGTAAAGCGCGGCGCTTGGCTTTTACCAGCTGATCAAGCTTGTCCAGCATCTCCGTGTCTTTTTCACTGACGGCATCGACAAAACAGGAAAGGACGGCATGATGGTTTGGCCCATCATGCAGCGCCATGCCAAAAAAATACTGCGTCAGGCGCTCCCGGTATTCGCTTTCCGTGAGAGAGGCCGTGTAAAAGAAAGCCTTTCCGACCTTGCGGCGGTCCAGCATGCCTTTTTTGTACAGCCGGTCGAGCGTAGTCATCACCGTGGTGTAGGCCAGGAAAGGAAATTCGGTGTGCAAATCGCGCACGCTGATTTCGCCGCGTCCCCAGACGTGTTCCATCACCTGGGATTCAAGGCTGCCAAGCTGCTTCAAGACCAGCTTGCGCGCTGCGGGTTGCCGTTTTAGCCACATAGGATGATTGTGCCAAAGCAAGACTACCGTCACACTCTATCAAAATACACGGGGAAGGGGAACCCGGCATTCTTTCTCGTCTTTAAGGCGGAAAGCAAGTTCAGCAAGCAGTCTTTTATCTACTAATGCGGGTAGTAATAAGTCTTTAAAGGTAGACTCCATTACTGCCCCACGGAGTAATCATGGCAAAAATTATTGTAAGTATTCTGGCTCTTACTTTTCTATGCTGCATATCGGTGCAGGCCCAAAGCCCTGAAGGCGCGCTGGTTGGCATTGTAGTCGATGCTACAGGTGCGCGCGTGGCTGGCGCCACGGTAACCGCGTCCGCCACGAGGTTTTCCCTGGTGCGCACCGCAAAAAGCAACAAAATCGGCGAATTCACGATTGAATCCGTCCCGCCGGGCGCTTATGAGGTCAAGGTGGAGGCCGCTGGTTTTGCCGCACAGTCAGGCACCGTGACCGTCGCTGTGACGTCAACTCCGACCTTGAGCATCAAGTTGCAACCGGCATCCGTGCAGCAGACGGTCAGCGTACATGGCGATTCGTTCTCCGCGGCGCCTATCGAAACCTCCAGCAGCGTGGTGAAGACCACCATCGGCGTGCGTGGCCTGGAGGAAACTCCGCTGGCACACCGGAGTTTTGCCAATATCGCTTACCTGGCGCCGATGACGGAACCGGTCGAACCCTCCGACCCGACCAAGGCGCGCATTACCGCGGTGTCGTTTGGCGGCAGCTCCGGCCTGAATGTGGATCTCTCCGTTGACGGCGGCGACAACAACGACGATTTTATCGGCGGATTTCTGCAAAACTACTCTCCTGACGCCATGCAGGAGTTCACCGTGCGCACGGCGCAGTTTGACGCCGATACTTCGCGCACCAACGGCGGATCGGTCATCATCAGCACGCGCCGCGGAACCGATCTATGGCATGGAGGCCTGGCCGGCTACTTCCGCAATGCGGACCTCAATGCCCGCAATGATCTGGACAATCCTGAACCCAGTCCCAAGCAGCCGTTCTCGCGCCAGAACTATGTAGGGACCATTGGCGGCCCGGTGGTCAAAGACAAACTCTGGATTTTCTCGTCCCTGGAATATGTGAATGAGGATGCCAGCGTTGGCTACGGTGCGCAGAGTTTAGGTGAGTTTAACGCGCTGGCGCAGCTTGCTTCGTCGGGGCAGGTTCCCGGCGTAACGTCCATTCCCGTGCCGACGTCGGTCAGCACGCCGTTTCATGACACCCTGTTCTCAGCCCGCGCGGACTTTAAGCAATCCGAGCGCTCGAACTGGTTTGTGCGCGGAGCGTTTGATCTGAACGATACCAAGAACGACCTGGTCCACGAAGGTGCGCTGCCTTCCACCGGATTCACCACCACGTCACACTATTTCAGTCTGCTGATCGACAACCAATTTCAAATGACGCCCACGTGGACCGGCGATTTTGTCTTCCAGGCCAGTGATTTCCATCACGTGAAAGTACGCAACTCGAATCTTGGCTTCGGGCTGGCGTTTCCTTTCAGCAGCTCGGTCCTCACGACCTCGGGATTCGAGACCTTTGGAGATAACCAGTTCGTCACGGGAATCACTGCGTTTCCTATCAATCGCGATCAGCAGAAATACCAGTTTCGCTATGACGTGGCCCACTCCGGCGGAACGCATTCACCGCGCTTCGGGATCAACTTCATCCACGAGCCGGTGTTGAGCGGCAGGTTCGCCGATGACCCGGAAACTTTGTTCACTCTTCTGGAAGACCCGAGTTTCTATGCGGCCAACCCGGGCGATCTTGCGGTGGACCTGGCAGACCCGGCAAACCAAACCACCTTTGGAGGCAACGGCCGCTTTGCGCAGAACGTGCAGCGGCTGGGATTCTACGCGCAGGATTCATGGCGCATCCGGCGCAACTTCACCATGAACTATGGCGTCCGCTATGACACGACGTTTGGCCTGTTCGACTCCAATGGAGGGAATCAAACCATGAATCCCGCGGTCCAGACCATCGCCGCTGACGGGCTGGCGTTGCCTACGGGCGTGCCGCATGACTACCGCAAGGCGTTCTCTCCTCGCCTGGGTTTTGCCTGGTCGCCAGGGACGAGCGGTAACACCGTCGTTCGAGCCGGTGCCGGAATCTATTTCAACGATCTGGCACAAAACGGCTGGGTTGACGCATTCCGCGCCGTCACGCCCGGAGTGCCCGTGGGCTTGCTGGCCGCCGGTGATCAGGGAGCCATCATTGATCCCCACTACCACAGTCCGTACGCCATTCAATTTAGTGCCGGTGTTGAGCACGCCTTCGCACAGACCTGGAAACTGAATATCAACTACGAGCATCAGCAAGGCGTCCATCAGTACCGCCGCTATGAATACGTGGCGAACGACCCGATCGAGGCGCCAAATGCGACTCTGCCCGCCACTGCGCCGAACATCTCCGTTTTCCGCACCGATAACCGCTCGAGTTATGACGGCGTGTCATTTGCCTTGAACCACAGCTTCTCCAAGCGGTTTGAGATGACCGCCCATTACACTCTGGCCAACGCCACCACCTGGGGTGCGAACGTGGGTGAGTTGTTCGACTACGTGAACGGCGTCACCAGCGTGACCAATCCCTTTGGCCCCGGTGACCATGGGCCTTCCGGTGAGGACGTGCGCCACCGTTTTGTATTGGCGGGAACGGTGCATCTGCCGTGGAAGTTTGACGTGAGCACGCTCTCACAGTTCGAGAGCGGCCGCCCCTATACGCTGGGGACCGGAACGGACATCAATGGCGATGGCGTGGACTCCGATCGCGCCGTCGTCAACGGACAGCAGACCACGCTGGACCAGTTCCGCGGCACACCGTTTGCCCAGGTTGACCTGCGCATCAGCCGCAACTTCCTGTTCGGCGACCGCATGTCGGTGCGTCCGTTCGTGGAGTTTTTTAACCTCTTCAATCGCACGAACTCGGGCAACAACTTTATCGGCGATATTGCAGCTCTTCCGGTGCCCGCCGCGGAAGTTGACGCCGGCAACGTGACCCACTTCTGCCTGGATGCCGCGTGCAGCTCTCTGCGCCCCGTCACCCTCAACGATCTGCGCATACCGGGCGGCGCGCTGGGAGATTTCTTTGGGCCGGGTACGACCGTGGGCATGCCCTTTGCAGCGCAGTTTGGAGTTAAGTTTTCGTTTTAGGGCGATTCCAGACTAAATCAAGGAAGGTCCTCCGGGCCTGTATTCTGTCGTCTTGAGCGCAGGTCGAACGACCGCAGGGAGTGGACCGGAGTCGAAAGATCCCGGTGAAGTATTCCTTTGCGATGCGGATTTAGGGAGTTCTAACCAGAACATGCTTGAGTCGAAAATCAAAACGGATATTTTCGTAAGAACTCCCTGACGCGTTAACGAGGCAATACGCATGCTTGGGATGCCTCGACTGCTTTCGCATCGCGCGGCTCAGCTCGAGTGGCGCTCGGCATGACAGAGGACGGAACAACTCTATAGTCACAGCCGAGTTTCTTCGCGGGTTAATTCACTTACGCTCACAAACTTCTTGCCCGCATACTTTTCCAGCAAAACACCGGTAGCCGCAACGGTGTGACCACGGTCGACCCCAAACGCCCGGTGCCCGCCATCATGCAGCAGAATAATCTCGCTTTGCTTACGTCGACGCGAATCAACCTGCTGCGTGACTTTATTCACAATCTCTTCCGGCGACTTAGCGCTCCAGTCAAAAGCGGTTACCGACCACATCACTGGCAGAAGACCCAGGGAGCGCACTGTCTTCAATACGTCCGGACGTCTTCCACCAAACGGCGGACGAAACAGCGGCGCAGGGCTTCCAATGGCGTCTTCCAGGGCCTTGCGGCAGTCGTCCAGTTCCTGGCGCAACCGTGCAGGGGAAACCAGGACGAGGTTGGGATGATTGTACGTATGATTGCCGATCTCATGTCCTGCAGCCTGGATGGCGCGGGCAATCTCCGGCCGCTGGCGAACATACTGGCCGATCAGAAAGAACGTAGCCCTGGCTTCATGCCGCGCCAGCACGTCAAGCAGGCGGAGCGTATGCGGATCATTGGGGCCGTCGTCATAGGTCAGCGCCATCTGGCCAGGGTCGCTGCCGTGGGTCAGGGTCCGTCCGTAGAGCTGCGATCCCGGCGCCATGGTGGCGTATCCGGCATAGCTGGCAGCGGCTGCGGCGGTGACAAGAGTTGTAAGAGCGACAAACATAAATCGGATTGACTGCCAATGTTACCGAATTGCCAAAAATGCCAAAAATGGAAGATCGGCCAGTGAAATCTCAACTACGGTCCCGTCAAATTTTCAATTTTGGCAATTACCAATTCTGGCAATCACAATCAAATTACACGATTACATGACCTCTGTATCGCCGGTTTCCACAGGCTGTTTACTGATTGCTCATTGCCAGCGGAGCGTTTGCCATTTATGCTGCGGCCAGTCGTTTTTTTTATCCCCCATGGCCAAGCTTTTTGAACCGCCTCATTACATAGCAGTAGAAGGACCTATTCGCGTGGGCAAGAGCACTCTGGCCAACATCATCGCGGACCGGCTGAATGCGCAGCGCGTGATTGAGCCGGAGGACAATCCTTTTCTCCGCGCGTTTTACCAGGGCGAGCGCGGCGCCGGCTTCCAGGCCCAGTTCGCTTTTCTGGTGCGGCGCTTCGAGCAGTTGCACCAACTCGAAGTGGGGCCCGGCTCGCACAAGGCGGTGGTGGCCGATTACATCTTTGAAAAAGACAAGATCTTCGCTTATATCAACCTCAGCGATACGGAACTGGAAGTCTACAACCGTTATTACCAGCACTTCCACGAGCAGCTGCCGGTCCCGGACCTGGTGATCTATCTACAGGCCGCGCCTGAGGTGCTGAAAAAACGCCTGCGCAAGAAGAACGTTCCGGGCGAGATGTCCGTCAGCGACGACTACATCGAAGAGGTAGTTAAGGCCTACGAGCATTTCTTTTTTCACTACACGTCGTCAGACCTGCTGGTGGTGAATACCAACGATATTGATTTCGTAGAGCGCCACACAGACTTGCAGGAACTACTGCGCCGTGTGAGCGAGCCCATCCGCGGGACGCAGTACTTCCTGCCGCTGGGATCAACCGGCGCGACCAGCGTTTGAGCTGATACGCGATCAAATGCTCTATCTGAGCAGCCCAGTCGCCGGCGCAAGAAACGGACTTGGATACGTTCTTCATGATGACAAGCGTAAGCGTGGCGTCCCTGGAGTCGCGTATGAGTATCGAAAGCAAGGGGATGTCCCCGCGCGTTCATTTTTGGCCAGAGGATCGATTGCCGGACCTGCGAATCGGATAAAAGAACTGTATGGGCGAACCTCACAAGCGAATGTTAATTCTTTTGGGGCTTGGCTTCGCCTGTTATGGAGCATGGACCTTATGCCTCATCGTTTTTTCATTGATAGCGGAATCAGGCGGAAAAAACTCGAATCCGTGGCTGGCGTTGGGACTGCTTTGGCCCCCGATCGAACTTTTTCGATCCTGGTGGTGGGTCCTTAGACACCCGGACCAATACGTGATAAGCAGGTCAAGAAGGCTGGGCGATGGATTAGTGTTTGGCGCCATCTTGGTGTCGCCACCGATCACAATATTATTGCCACTCAGTGACGAACCGTCACTCTGGGAGTTCGGCGTCGCATTGCCGGCGGTGCTAACAGTCCTTGCATGCTGGGCGGCAAGAAAGCTGTGGTCGCGCGCAGCAGAATCCAGCAGTGGGTCAGTGCTTGGCCTATGAGCGCTAGGCAAGGACGCTCTTAATCTTTTCTCGCGGACCGGCCTCGCGCCGAGCTCGATGAAGACCTGCGCCGCGCGCCCCATTTCCAGCTAACCAGCATCGTTTTTCTCGCCAAAGATGTCCTCTGCGTGAAGCGCCTGCTTGAAGACCAGAGCCTATATACTGAAATCTATGGGAGTGGTTAACCCCAAATCGATCAAAGTGAACGTCACCACGGGCACGGGAGTGGACATTGAGTGGGATGACGGGCATTTCACCCACTACGGCTTTCAGTGGTTGCGGGATGCATGTCCCTGTGCCACGTGCACTGAGGAGCGTAACAACCACAATCGCAAGCCAGGTGAGTCAGCCAAGCAGGCCAGTTCTCTCTTACCCATGTACAAAGAGCCGGTCAAGCCCAAAGAAGTGAAACCGGTGGGCCGGTACGCAGTGAACTTCAGTTGGAATGACGGCCACGGCAGCGGCATCTATTCCTGGGACTACCTGCGCGAGATGTGCCAGTGTGAAGAATGTAGGAAATCGGGTGATCGGGTGATCGGGTGATCGGGGGAACAGCGGTCCGCTTTCACCGCAAGTCTGGCATTGAGGTGCTGCACGAAGCTCCGCAGAGGGGCGGGCCACGCTTGTCCGAGTTCATCGTTCACCGTGGAAAACACTTTGGCGCAATATGAAAGACAGAGTTGCTTCCGATCGCCAGATCACCCGATCACGGCGATCCCCCGATTGATATGAGCCTTCTCGACAAACTCAATCCCCGGCAGCGTGAAGCGGTGGAAGCCATTGACGGTCCGGTGCTCATTCTGGCTGGCGCGGGTAGCGGCAAGACGCGTGTGATCACGTATCGCATTGTGCACCTGATTGAGGACAAGGGGGTGGAGCCGGATGCGATCCTGGCGGTCACGTTCACCAACAAAGCTTCAGCAGAGATGGCGGAACGCGTGGACCAACTGCTCGGCGGACGCACGCTGCGCAAGCCTCTGATCTCAACTTTTCATTCGTTCTGCGTACGCCTGTTGCGGCGCGATATTGAAGCCATGAAGATCGGCGATGCGGGCTACAAGAAAGATTTCGCCATCTATGACGAAAGCGATCAGCAGTCCATCGTCAAAAGCGTGATGCGGCGGCTGGGCATCGACGACAAACAGCTCAAGCCCAGCGCTGTCCTGGGCCGCATCTCCTGGGCCAAGAACCACATGCTGGACCCACAGGAGATGTATCTGCAATCCGCCGATCCAATGACGGAGAAAGTCGCGCACATCTTTGAGGCCTATCGAAAAGAACTGCGCAAGGCCAACGCTCTGGACTTTGACGATCTGCTGCTGGAGGCGGTGCGGCTGCTCAAGTCGTCGTCGGAAGTGCGCGAGCGTTACCAGCGTCGCTACCAATATCTGTTGATTGACGAATACCAGGACACAAACCGTCCGCAATATGAGCTGATCAAATCTCTGGCCGGCCCCAAACATAACGTCTGCGTGGTGGGGGATGAGGACCAGTCGATTTATTCGTGGCGCGGGGCCGACATCCGTAACATTCTGGAGTTCGAAAAAGACTTTCCCGAAGCGCGCATCATTCGTTTGGAACAGAACTACCGTTCTACACAGAACATCCTGGAAGCTGCTTCTGCCGTGGTGTCCAACAACGTGAAGCGTAAAGGCAAGACGCTGTGGACAGCGCGCCAGGGCGGCACGATGATTGGCTACTACGAGGCGCCCGACGGAGAAAACGAAGCTCTCTTTGCCGCCGATTACATCTCGCGTTATTTGAAGAAGGCCGGAGAAGAAGCGGCAGAGAGCGTGAAGATTGCCGTGCTGTATCGGTTGAACTCACAGTCACGGCTGATGGAAGAAGCCATGCGCCGCTACCAGCTCAAGTACCAGGTAGTCGGCGGTTTTTCGTTCTACGAGCGCGCGGAAATCAAGGACATGATCAGCTACCTGAAGTTGATCAGCAATCTTCAGGATTCGGTCGCGCTGCTGCGTGTGATCAATACTCCGGCGCGAGGAATCGGCAAGGCGACCATCGAAACGCTGGAGCGGCTTGCCCTGGAGACCGGGACGTCTCTTTGGTCTGCCCTGGGTGAGGCGATCGAACGTCGGCTGCTTCCGCAGCGCGCCGTGGCTGCGTTGCAAAGTTTTCAGCGACTAATTCAAGACGCGCGGGCGATGATGCTGGGGAGTTTCGTCGAGCGGGTGACGGAAACCGCGGAAATCCACCACGGAGACACGGAGGCACGGAGAGAAGCAACAGAAGCACAACCACTATCGGCTGTGAATGAAGAAGCGGACACATCCTTCGAGCCGGCTGAATTCAGCGAGAACATCAGCTTTGACTTCGGCGCCCCTGAAGAGCTTGACGTCACGATCTTCGCGCCCGAGGAAAATGCCGAAGCGGCTCCGGAGGCCGTCGAAGGCTTTCGCGCTCCCGGAGGCGCGGCCAGCATTCCGGAGGTCCTGAAGTTCCTGATCGACCGCACCAGCTATATCAAACAGCTGGAAACGGAAAACACGCCGGATTCATTCGCGCGCATCGACAACCTGCGCGAACTGGTCAACGCCGCCATGGATTCGCGTGATCGTGGCGAGACGCTGGCTGAGTTCCTGGACCACGCCGCCCTGGTCAGCGACGTTGATACGTATGATCCACGCGGGCAGGTTACTCTTATGACCCTGCATTCGGCCAAGGGGCTGGAATTCAGCCTGGTATTCCTGATCGGCATGGAAGAGGGGCTGTTTCCGCATTCACGGGCCTTCAACGATCCTGACCAGATGGAAGAGGAGCGCCGCCTTTGCTACGTGGGTATGACCCGTGCCATGGACCATCTTGTGCTCAGCAGCGCGCGCTATCGCCGCCGCTACGGCACGGACATGCCCGATGCCAGCATGCCTTCCCGCTTTCTTGAAGAAGTGCCGCCGCAGTTGCTGGAAGAACTTGGTGCATCGCGCTCCCGCGGAGCAGCGGCCCAAGCCAGTAACGATTTCGCCGACCGGCACTATAGCTATGAAGATGAAGACCAGAGCGCAGTTTCTGATCCGGACACTCCGCCGCACGTAGCGGCCCGGTCCAAGCCTAAACCCAGCGGATATTCCGGCCCCAGGTACAATTCCATCGACAATATTGCCGAATTTTTTGCTTCGCGCGGCAAGAAGTTCAACCGCCCCCAGATGCCGGTGGAGAAGCCCGCAGGTGGCCATGCCTTCCGGCCCGGACAGCGCGTGAAACATCCCAAGTATGGCGAAGGGGTGGTCTATCGCAGAGAGGGTGAAGGAGAATCCGCTAAGATTACGGTACAATTCCCCAGATTCGGATTGAAGAAGCTGGTGGAGAAGTACGCGCATCTGGAGCGAGCGTAAGTCTGCGGCGGCACGAAAATAGTGGTTTATTTTACTCAGGACAGGTAAATGGCAAATACAAAAGCATTAACGAAAGAAGAGAGAAAGAAAGTAAAGCGCACCTCGCGCAAGAAACAAGCCCCCAAGAAGCCGCGTGAATACGCGCGCGGATCGAAGAAGCGCAAGATGAAGAAAATGGTGCGCGGTACGGCCAAGCGTTAACGCCAGATCGATTTCACGCAGGGACGCGGTTAAAACTGCGTCCCTGCGGCAAGGCGTCATATCGGCCCACATACACGACTCCACCCAAGGAGGCCTTTCTGGCCAGCCAACTTTTCGCCAAGAAGTCGATCGACAAGCTGATCTCAGATTCGGAAAGACCGGGGCATCGTTTGCCGAAATCACTGGGACCGTGGTCGCTTACCGCTCTCGGCATCGGCGCGATTATTGGCTCGGGCATCTTCGCTCTTACGGGCACGGCAGCGGCTGGAGAGCACGGTGACCCTTCGTTTTACAAGGTGCAGGTGCTGGACCTCTTCATGCACCTGGTCCATCACGGAAACCTGCATGACATCGTGATGTACGGACGGCCCCCCGCCGGTCCGGCGATCGCTATTTCCTTCCTGCTCGTTGCTGTGGCCTGTGCCTTCGCGGGTCTCTGCTACGCCGAACTTGCCTCCATGATTCCCATAGCGGGCAGCGCCTACACCTATAGTTATGCAACGTTGGGAGAATTGTTCGCTTGGATCATCGGCTGGGACCTGATTCTGGAATATGCGGTAAGCAACGTAGCCGTGGCTGTCAGTTTCGGGGGTTATCTCAAGTCCCAGTTGGCTTCATTCGGTCTGAATATTCCGGATAAGTGGTCCACTCCGGTATTTACCCCGGATGGTTGGAGCCATTCTTACTTCAATTTTCCCGCATTTCTTATCGTCTTTGTTCTGACGGTCTTGCTGGTTCGCGGTGTGCGAGAGTCAGCCCGGGCCAACAACATCATGGTAATGGTCAAAATCGGGGCCATCTTCCTTTTCCTGGTCGTGGGCGGAATGCTCGTGCGACCAGTAAATTGGCATCCATTTGCTCCCAGCGGCTTTCCTGGCATTATGGCTGGCGGCGCCATCATTTTTTTCACCTATATTGGGTTTGATTCCGTGTCTACAGCAGCGGAAGAGGCGCGCAATCCGCAGCACGACTTGCCGTTCGGGATCATCGCTTCGCTCATCGTGTGTACGGTCCTGTATATCGGCGTCGCCATTGTGCTCCTCGGCATGATGCCTTATAGCACGTTTGGCATGGCCGGAGAGGCCAGCGACGCTCCCGTGATTTATGCGCTGAAACAGCTAGGGGCCAACCATTTCCTTCAGGCTGTGATTATTATTGGCGCGCTGATGGGAATGATTTCATCGTTGCTGGTTTTTCAATATGGCCAGACCCGCATCTGGTTCGCCATGTCGCGTGACGGCCTCCTGCCCAAGTTTTTTTCTGCCCTGCACCCCAAGTTCAGCACTCCGCACTGGTCCACCTGGGTCGCCGGATTGCTTGTTGGCCTGCCGGCTGGAATCGTTGACATTGGCCAGGCCGCCGATCTTTCCAACATCGGCACGCTGTTCGCCTTCGTATTGGTCTCTCTGGGTGTAATTTTCCTGCGCAAGAACCAGCCCGAGCGTCGGCGGGCATTTCGTGTCCCTTTCGTCCCGCTGTTCCCTATCATTTCCGTAATTCTCTGTGTCGGTCTGATGGCCGGATTGCTGGTGATTACATGGCTGCGTTTCTTTGGCTGGCTGGCCATCGGGATGGTGATTTATTGGCTCTATAGCCGTCGCCACAGCGAGTTTGCCGCCAATAAGATTCCGGCCGCATGACGCCAAAGTCCTTCATCCAGGCCTTGCCCAAGGCGGAGCTTCATCTGCACCTGGAGGGCAGTGTTGATCCGGCAACTGTGGTTGAGCTTAGCCGCCGTTACAACACGCCTTTGCCCACGGAAAACAACCGCTATGACACCACTGGAAGTGGCGATGAGCTGAATGAAGAGGATGTTCGCCGTCTGTATTCGTACAAAGATTTTTCCGGCTTCATGATGGCGTTTAAATCCGTGACAGAGCGGCTGCGTGCTCCGGAAGACTACGAACTTATCACCTATCGCCTGATGCAGAAGCTGCGCCAGCAGAACGTGGCGCATGCAGAAGTGTATGTAAGCGTGGGGGTGATTCGCTGGCGCGGGCAGCCAGTGGAACCGATTTTTGAAGGCATGGAACGCGGACGCGACCGCGGCCAGCGCGACTTTGGTGTTTCGCTCTTGTGGATCTTCGATGCCGTGCGGCAATTTGGTCCGGAAGCGGCAGCAGAAGTTTTTGACCTTGCCGCGCGGCTGCGGGACCGCAACGTTGCGGGCGTGGGGATCGGCGGTGATGAGACCCGAGGACCGGCGGAATGGTTCCGCGACCTGTATAAAAAAGCCGCCGACCGCGGACTGCGTCTGACCGCCCACGCCGGCGAGACTACCGGACCGGAATCGGTCTGGGGTGCGCTGAACATCGGCGCTGAGCGTATTGGACATGGGTTGGCGATCGCGCGCGACCCTGAACTCCGCGAGGTGCTGGCGGAAAAGCAGGTCCCGGTGGAAATCTGCATCAGCAGCAACCTGCGGACAGGCGTCGTTACGGACCTGCATGAGCACCCGGTGCGGAATTTTTTTGACCACGGCCTGATGATCACGCTCAACACGGACGATCCGGCTATGTTTCAGACTTCATTGTGCAAGGAGTTTGAGATTGCGCAGCAGGAGTTCAGTTTTTCTCCGGACCATCTGCGCGAGCTGGCGCGTAATTCTTTTGAAGCTTCATTTCTTCCGGTTGAAAAGAAACTGCGTTTCCTGCAACAAATCGATTTCCTGGTGTGACGCGATATGCCAGTCGTCGCGCGTCCGTGCCGTCAATAGTCAATAGAGGAGAGATTCATGAAAGCACGTTCTTATTTCTTTGTATTGGTAGTGTGCGTAGCGTCCGTGTGGGCGCAGACCGATGCTCCGGTGGCGGAGCAAGGTGTGTTTAACCTGCACAAGTTCGAGCAGCTCATCGGAAAAGAAACTTATACCCTGACGCGTTCTTCATCGGACGTAGTGCTGAAATCTGATTTCAAATTCAAGGACCGCGGCACTGAGGTCCCGCTGGAGTCGACTCTTGCCATGGAGAGCGACTTGACGCCACGCGACTTTCAGATCAAAGGCAAGGTTTCACGGTTTTCTCCCGTGGAAACTACGGTCCACGGCAGGACCGCCGGCCAGACAGTAATCACACCGGAAGAAAAGTTTTTTGATATTGAAGGTTACGCGCCTGTTTCCGTGCAGATGATGATGGTGCGTTACTGGCGAGCGCATGGCAGTCCGGCCACGCTGAAGACCTTGCCTCACGGCGAAGTCCAGATCCAGGACCAGGGCACCGAGTCGTTCAGCATTGGTGGCAAGCAAGTGCAACTACGCAAACTCTCGATCCACGGATTGATCTGGGGCAGCGAATCACTCTGGTTTGATGCTCAGGACCGGCTGATCGCATTGGTAAGCATTGACGCGGAGATGGACCATTTTGAGGCTGTCGCGGACGGCTACGAAGACGGACTGGCAGCGTTCATCACCAGCGCCGCGCGGGACGGCATGGCAAGCCTGGCCAAGATGGCGTCTGGATTCAGCGCCCAGACCAAGCCGGTGATCGCCATTGTGGGCGGCAGGTTGATTGATAGCTCAGGCAAGCCCGCGGTGGAAAACTCGGTTGTGGTTCTGCGCAACGGAACGATCGCGGCCGCCGGGCCTGCGGTCACTACGCCCGTTCCGGCTGGGGCGCAGGTGATCGATGCCCATGGCAAAAGCGTTCTTCCAGGCTTGTGGGAGATGCATGCTCACTTTGAGCAGGTGGAGTGGGGGCCAATCTATCTGGCGACGGGCGTTACCACGGCCCGCGATGTCGGGAACGAACGCGAATTTATTATCGCCATCCGTGATGCCATTGCCGGTGGGCGGGGCATTGGGCCGCGCATGCTCATGGCCGGCATTGTGGATGGAAGCAGCCAGCTGGCGCTGGGCGTGGTCCGCGTGGATACCCCTGAGCAAGCGCGTGAGCAAGTGCAGAAGTACAAAACGGAAGGCTTCCAGCAGATCAAGGTCTACAGTTCGGTAAAGCCTGACATTTTGAAAGTCGTCACCGCGGAGGCCCACCGCCTCGGCATGACGGTAACGGGGCACGTCCCACAAGGCATGAATGCACTGCAAGCCATTGAGTCGGGCATGGACCAGATCAACCATGTTATGTATCTGACGACGGTCATGACCGACCCGCAGACGAAAAAAATCGATCCTGATTCTGCCCAGGTAAAAAATGTTTTGAAGTTCCTGCTCGAACATCACACAGTGGTCGACCCAACCATCGCGCTGATGGAAATCATCTTTCACTCCAGCAACCAGTCGATCGCCGAGTTTGAGCCGGGGATCGCAAAGGTCGCGCCTGAATTGCGAGAAGGCCTGGACAGCATGGGCGTTCCCCCAGCCGCAGCGGACCGCGCGGCACAAAGACTGAAGGACCTGTTGCAGACGATCCAGTTGTTGCACCAGGCAGGCGTCCCGATTGTGGCCGGCACAGACCAGGCCGTGCCGGGGTATAGCGTCGACCGTGAAATGGAACTCTATGTGAAAGCGGGCTTCACCCCGATGGAGGCCATCCAGTCCGCAACGCTTACCTCAGCGCGAGCCATGGGCATGGAAAAAGATTCCGGGACTATCGAGGCGGGAAAACGCGCGGATGTGATTATCGTAGATGGAAACCCATTGGAAAATATCAGCGATATCCGCAAAGTTAGTATGGTATTTGCTGGAGGAAGAATGTTTCAGCCGGCGCAGCTCTGGACTTCCGTGGGATTCAAGCCTTAGGAACCCTGCTCAATCCGCCATGACGGATTCTTCTTTGCGGGCTTCTATCTGGACCAGTTCCGGGTGCCCGGCAGGGCGCGACGCGGCATGCAGTCCCAATTTCTGCGGGGCACGCCAGAAATCGACTAATGAAGTCTGATGCACGCAGGAGATGGTGCAGTTGGGCGCGCATGATTTCTCCGTGAGGAACTCGCGGCGAAGGTCGGCAACAGTGTAGTCGGCCAGTGGCACGCCGGGGTAGCCACGCTGCTGCGAGCAATAGTGCACCAATCCATTTTCGCAGATGTAGAGATAGCGTGAGCCGGCTCGGCAGCGCCATTGGTTGGGTTTGCCGAGTGCAATATTGTTTTGAAAATCGTTGAAGCGGGCATAGCTGTGCTTGCCCAGCTTTTTCATTTCGCGAAAGACGGACTGGGCTTCGTCATTCAACGGCCTGAGTTGCCCGCTGCCGTCATGGATGATGCCCACGGTGGAAGTGAATCCCAATTCGACGGCCCGCTTGCCGATCGCGACAGCGTCCCACTGTTCCTTCACGCCCGCGCCGATCACGGAATTAATATTCACGTGGAATTCCGCGTGTTCCCGCAGCCACTGCAACTTTTTGTCCAGGACCTTCAGCGATTTTTTGGAGACTTCGTCGGGCTTCACGTTATCGATGGAGATCTGAAGGTGGTCCAGTCCGGAATCATTCAACTGCTGTATGCGCTGCGGCGTCAGCAGGTAGCCGTTGGTGATCAAGCCAGAGAGGATGCCGTGCGAGCGTATGCGGCGAATGATGTCATCCAGTTGCGGATGAAGCAGCGTTTCACCGCCACTGATGGTGATCAGCGTTGCGCCGAGCGCCGCCAGTTTGTCGATGCGCCGGTACATTTCTTCGAGCGGCACGGGATCTGAGAAATCGTCGTACTCGTTGCAATAGGTGCAGGAGAGGTTGCAGCGACGCATGGGGATGATGTGCACCTGAATAGGATGGTCCGTGGATACCAATCCCTTGGCGATCATCTTTAGTTCGCGAAATGTGCGGTGCACGGCCTTGAGCCGCCGCCTTAGTTTTGTATTGAGAACGGCCATGTATTGAAGTGTTTATTAAAGCATAACCGCCGCCTACTCGCCTAAACGGCAGCTGTAAGCGGCGGAAATGAGCACCTAAATGGCTGATTTAAAAGCCCGATTGGGGGTGTTTACTCCTAGAAGGCGGCCTTAAGCGCCGCTCCAGCGAGAATCAGCACGCCGTAGAGCACCATCACGGTTGAAATCGCCGTGCCGGGAGTGAACTTGCGATTGGACGACGCTGCCGAGAATCCGAAGCCAAGAAGCGCAACCACCCATAAGGCAAACAAATCCAATCCCGATGCAAGTCCGAACAGAAACTTACTGCCTTGCGGGTCCATAAAGAAGCCAGGATTCGTGGGCATGGGGTTGGCGGAAATATCAATAGTGTTTGGGTCAGCAGACGCGAGCAAGCTTACAATCAGAAGGACCATATAAATAATTCTGGGCACGAAAGAATAAAAGACAATTGCCAGAGCACGTCCATATGGTACTTCAGCGGCAAAAACAAAGTTAAAAACTCCCATCAGGATGGCAGCTATGATCAGGCCGCCGATCAAGGTGCCGATTGGAAAAATAAAGAAACCAACCTTGGTTGCGATGGCGCGTATGCGTATGTTTTGCTCTTGCTGCTGGGGCGACAGTTGTTCCATTTGGCGCTGCGCGAACTTGGATTGCTCAATCTGCTGCCGCGTGAAGCGCACCATATCGACCTTTTGCCCGACAACGAACGCAAACAGGAGGAGGAAGATTGATGTCAGCACCCAGGGCGACCACCAGCTTGCGTTCACTTTTAAATCTTCAAAGGTCTTGCGCGGAGCGATGAAAATGTTGATGATCCGCGACGGCACAGAAAGACCAGGTTGTGGAGGCTGGGCAGCGGAAGGAATTGGCTCTGGGAACGGCGGTTGAGTGCTCATAAACCATCCTACGTTTTGATTGACGAAAAGTTACGGCGGATTTTACACCTGGACGCCAACCAGGTCAGCTTTACTTTCTGAAGTGTTCCCAGCCGAGCGGCGCCAGCGACCGTACTGTGCCATTCTCGCCCACAATTTGTATTGCTGACGAGTAATTTGATGGTTTCCTGATCACGCCGATTTCGGTCACTCTTGCTCCGGCAATACGCTGGGGCAGCTTTGCTCTGGCGGGCGCGGTAAACAAAAGCTCGTAATCTTCGCCTCCGTGGAGCGCCAGCGCGAGGTCCGCGCCTTTTGCCACAGGCACACGGTCAGCATAAAGGATTGCGGAAACGCGGCTTTCCTGGCAGATGTGGGCCAGATCAACCGAGAGTCCATCGCTCAGATCGATCATGGAGTTTGCCTTGCTTTTCTGCCGCAGCCAGAGGCCGGCTTCGATCCGGGGCAACGGGTAAAAGTGGCGGCTCGACTTCACCAGCCGGATCTTTTCGCCCTTGTAAAGCCGCTTCAAGGCTGCGGCTGAGCCACCAAGGTCGCCGGTCACGTAGATACGGTCCCCCGGTCGTGCTCCGGAGCGGAGCAACGCCTTGCCGGCAGGAACCTCGCCAACGACAACGATATCGGCCGTAATTCGCCTGGCAGATGAAATGTCACCACCGGCCAGTTGGATTTTGAAATGTCTGGCCAAGTCGCGCAGGCCTTGCAGAAAGCCATCGACCCACCGTTGTGGCAGGCTGGATGAAAGTCCGAGAGAAAGGAAGCAAGCCAGCGGTTCGCCGCCCATGGCGGCGATGTCACTGAGTCCACGCGTCAGGCAGCGGTGTCCAACGCTCTTGGCCGGATGCCACTCCTGGCGAAAGTGCACACCTTCAACGCATAGGTCCGTGGTGACCAGCAGTTCAAAGCCGGGCCGGACACGCAGGATGGCACAATCGTCGCCGATGCCGCGAACTACGGAGCGATTGGTGGCAGCGTCCGCCAGGCGCCGGATACGATCTATCAGTTTTGTTTCCCTTAAGATCACGCACCATGTCCTGTATGAAGTTAGAGGACGCTGTGGACCACCAGCGATGGATTTCTCTGCTCAACCTTGAGCCAGGAGTCTCTCAATCTGTTGAATGTGATTTATGTCGTGGGCGGCCATGTGACTTGCCAGCTCTCGGACGGTCAACCTGCCTCGTTCGGCATGCTTTCCTGCGCGCTCCCATTCATCCGGCGAGAGCATGTTGAGCATGCGAAGGTTCGCCTCGCGCAACAGGCGGAACATCTCCAGCGCATCGTGTGCGGTCCATGAGTGGTAATCGCCCAGGCGCGCCCATTCATCTTGATCGAATCCCAAAAGCTCGGCGCCGTCATGTTCGATCATCTGCCGGTAGCGCCAGCTACTCGAGAGCTCATCTTCCGCCAGATGGGCGATGATTTCCACCACGGACCATTTTTTCGGGGCCGAACGGCGCAGCAGCTTCTCCTCTGGAATGCCCGCGATCAGCCGGGCAACAGTAGTTGGCGCCTCACGTTGCATCTCCAGAACATCTTTGCCTTTGATATATCCGGCCAGCCTGGCTCGATATTGTTCCGGTGTTTCTTGGTCGTTCGCCATAACCTCCCGAATCATATCAAAGGGCCTTGAATCGCTGACCTTCGTCCAGCAACCAACGATCAGCAAGCCACCAGCCCCACAAACGATAAGGCCAGCTTTCTGTTGGCGTCGGCCACTTGGGCGCTTGCATGGCATGACCGAAGTGCTGGTACTGCCAATACGTTTGGACTCGCCTGGAAGGACCTCATGTTCGTGAAGCAAACCTCAGATTCGTCGATAGTCCAGGGTAAGAAGCGTTATGGCCAGAAGGACATGGCATGAAGGACCAGATGCCGGCACTTTGGCAGTAACCCTTCGTTACTAATGTGAGGCACTCCGGCATTGACATGGTAAGAAGCGGCTTGTTAAGGTTGACGAACCATTTCCCATATATTATGGCCGCCTCAACAACTCCCCTAATGGGCGCCCGGGAAGTGAAAAGATCTGACCAGCCGTTAGTCGATGGGCAAAAAGATTTCGATGCAAACCGGCGGATAAAGCGCCGGAACAGGTTGAGCGAAACATTAATTCTCTTTACGCGGAGTATTGACTTGCGGAAGCGCTTCTACATAATGCTGGTGGCACGGAATGCAGAGGGAGAATTGCTGAAAATCCCAATTCCCATGCACTACGTATACGTTTTCATAGCTGGCGCGCTTATCGGAATGCTCACCATCACGGGGATGGCAGGTTCGTATACCCGTATGCTGGTCAAGACCCAGAAATTCAACGAGCTTCGCCTGGAACGGGAAGCCATCGGGAAGCAATACAAACACCTGGAGGAAATTGCGAGACAGAACGAGTTACAAACACAGTCTCTCAGTTCTCTGGCGGACGAAGTTTCCTCTCTTTACGGTCTCAAGCCTGACCCGGCTTTTGCGGGCGACGATCCGGCCGTTGCTTCCATCCAGCAGTTTTATGCTTTGCAGAACACGGCCATGACCGGTGCAGCGTCTGTCGGGATTGGTATGGGCGAGTTACGCGACAGCAGCACTCGTGAGTGGATGCGTCTTGCGGCGGCGCCAACGTTGTGGCCCGTGAGCGGACGCGTTACCGGATCTTTTGGCGAACGCATTGATCCGTTCAGCGGTGAAGGCGCATTCCACCGCGGCGTGGATATTTCCAGCGACTACGGCACGCGCATCATTGCTCCGGCAGATGGAATCGTGCGCTACTCTGATTTCATGAACGGGTATGGGCGGACAGTCCTGATTGACCATGGCAACGGCATCTCCACCCTGTACGGACACCTTTCTGGTTTTGCCGTGAGCGCGGGCCAGTTGATTCACCGCGGTGATTCCGTCGGTTACGTAGGCCAGAGCGGACGCAGCACCGGACCGCACCTCCACTATGAAGTCCGCATCTTCAATACCCCGGTCAACCCGCACAAATATCTTCGCTTTACGTTCAACCAGCAGATGGCATCCGCAGCGATGTAAAGTTAGCGCTTCCTGCGCTCGTTCTTTGGGGTTGGGCTCGGTGAAGACGAAGGCTCTGGGCTCTCTGGTTTAACTTCAGCCCAAATCTTCTTGAGAATAACTGGCGGAATCGTGGCGGTGAAGACCGCCATTTTTTCTTTCTGCTGAACCTGGATGCTGGCAAAGGCGGCTTTTATGTCTTTGTCCGGCCCCTTCGCTCCCATCCACTGGGCAATACTGCGCGCCAGCATCAGGTGAGTATTGGCTGAATCCACGATCTGTTTGGCATCCGATTCGCTCTGCGCAAAAACATCTGCCTGGCACAGCAATGCACCGTTGTAGCGCAGGGACGCAACCGCCACCGCCTTTGCCGGAAAGGTAAAACTCAAACCGCCCGGAAGTTGTACTCCATCCGGATCGTCCGGGATACGCCCGATCAGCCAGGCCACGCTGGTTACCGGCACGTCCTGATAGTAGTCGGCCAACAAAGATGGGCCACGCGATGGTTTAAGGAATTGATCGATGATCCCGTGCATGGGGCCGGCAGCTGTCATATTGGTGACCGCGACCCTGGAGCCATCCAGGATGCACGCACGCACAGTGTGGTTTTCGTTAGGAATTGAGAAGATAATGTGGGCGCGATATGTTTCAGTCGCGGTTGAGAGTTTCTGCAAATAGTTCTTCAGACGCTCAACGTCGAACCGGGCAACAAAGATTTCCGATGACTCTACATCTTTACCATCAGGCGTATCACGACGGGAGATCGCAGCTTCATCCAGATCGCGTTCTAAATGGATTCCCGTCTCATCGATGAAGTCGCGGTATTCCTGATCAAACTGCACCGGGGACTTGGTCAGATCCAGCAGATGAACCGGCCGAAGGTTGACGTAGCCCAGCCGGTCGCCTTCAGGCAGTAAGAGAATGGACTCTGGCGGCTGGAGGGCTTGGGAAGTGCGGCGGTAGAGAAGGAAGCTGAGAACCACCACCAGAGCCAATAACAGGGCTGAAATCAGCAGTTTGCGATACTTGCGCATGTGCGGATTAGTATAGATTAACTGACATCCGATTGACCCCGCAGTGGCCCGATCTGTGAGAAATTGTTACAATGAGCTTTGGGATGTATCGTGCAGGTTACGTCCCCACAAGCCATGTGAACGGGCGCAATGTTGCACGCGGAGTTCCGCTGTGCTAACTTATTAACTTTGTGCCCGGTTACGGGAGGAATTGTGCTGGCGTAGCTCAGCTGGTAGAGCATCTGATTTGTAATCAGAGGGTCGGGGGTTCAAGTCCCTTCGCCAGCTCCAGATGGTTAACGGGTTTTCTGAAACGCGCAGCTGGCGTGTTTCGGAATCAGCAGGCACTGCGCAGGAAGATTTTTTTCTACCGGAACGCAATCCACGAACACTTTCCTAAAACGCTCGAGGGCGTGTGATGCGGAAGTATGTTCGTGCGTACCTGATTTCGTTTTTGTCCTTTTAATGGATGAAGGCGTCCCGTTGCAGCAGCGTTGAGAGCCCGCGAGTGAATCGGCGACGCAAAAAGCAGGCTCGGTTCAATGCACAGGTGACCGAGTGGTTAATGGTAGCAGACTGTAAATCTGCCGCTCTCCGGAGCTACGGAGGTTCGAATCCTCCCCTGTGCACCAGGATTTGTGAAAGTCGTGCGGGCGTAGATGGAAAAGCGTAAGCGTTTTTATGTCGCACTCGCCGTATACGCGGTACTTGGCCTGCTGATCTGGACGACCATGAGTGATGTTCCAGTTCCCGTGCCGGCGCGATGGGGGCACGTCAGCATTCGAGCGCTGACATTGATGGTTCTGGCGTTGTTCGTGATGCGAACACTGTTGCACTGGCGGGCCGAGCAGATACGTACGGAGCAGGACGACAAAGAAGAAGTTTCGAGCTGAGGGTTTTGAGGGCTGATGTAGCTCAGTTGGTAGAGCACTCCCTTGGTAAGGGAGAGGTCACCGGTTCAATCCCGGTCATCAGCTCCAGGAATTGAGGGGGATTTGGTAATTGGGTAATTTCGTAATTGGATAATTTGAAGACACGGCGCACGAGTATGCGGTCAGCACATTACCCAATTATGAAATTACTCAATTACCAAATCAGGTTGGCGGGAGTAACTCAGTGGTAGAGTCACAGCCTTCCAAGCTGTTGGTCGCGGGTTCGATTCCCGTCTCCCGCTCCAGATTCGAAAAGTTTTAGGAAGCAAGCAGACTTATAAGCCTTGAGGGAGTTTGTAACAGAGATATGGCATATCAGCAGGCCCAGATTCCGGTTACAAAGACGGAAGATTTTGAGCAACTAAGGGCGGCGATTGAGCGCATATTCAACTCCGCGGCGCTGGAGAAGTTTTACCGCAAGCTGCAATCGCGGGATGTTCGTGGGCGGGAGTTTGAAAAGCTGGTGAACTTAAAGCTGCTCGAAGAGGTTGATTCGGTGCTGGCCGGTTGTGGGAAGTCGGCGAAGCAGCTTTATGAGTCGCTGACGTTATCTGACCAGGCCCTGATGCGCGAGTTTTATCTGGAGCGGATTGAAAAAGTGGACCCGAAGGTCCGCCTGAAGTACCAAAAGGTCTACCGGTATTACTGAAGAGCGCCCGAAATCCTGGCGGCTCTGTGAAGCATTGAGGAGAGGGTAATGGCAAAGGAAAAATTTGACCGCAGCAAGCCGCACGTAAACGTAGGGACGATCGGACACATCGATCATGGCAAGACCACGTTGACGGCGGCGATCACCAAGGTGTTGTCCAAGAACAACCCCAAGATCAAGTTCCGT
>Ga0137384_10000074_pt1 | contig 65774 bp, 51 predicted proteins | sample SagtaG_2_FD_104922 | JGI IMG/M metagenome (GOLD analysis project Ga0137384, IMG submission 104922) | Vadose zone soil microbial communities from Sagehorn Ranch, Mendocino, California, USA - Sage2_R_60_16 metaG | ecosystem: Environmental > Terrestrial > Soil > Vadose zone | place: USA... | reverse complement strand
GAGCAATTTCAGGAAATCCCTCATCGCAATCGTTATTGGAAAAATAACCCCAGGAAATCCGGTGCCTAAACTAAGTGCCATTCGGGTCAGTTCTTGATAATGAATACTCTCCGCCTGAGTTGCCTTGACAGACGTTTGCGTTCCCGCTTGCGGCCCAGTCCAAAGCCACCCACTTGGGCAACGAGAAGTTCGTCACCCCTTCGGAGTCAAAGATCGCTGCGACCCACTTCGTTTCCTTCGTTTCCTTCTGTTAATTTTGGTCCCGGCCGTTCGAGCCAAGGCAAAGCGGTTTACAGAAGGCAACGAAGGCAACGAAGGCAACGAAGAGTTTGCCCCGGGTCTTGAAATGAAGGCTGCGGCCCCCTGCGTTTCCTTCGTTTCCTCTGATCAAGTGACCGCCCTTTTGGCGCACCCGGACGAACCCCCCGGCTTCCAGGATTCGGGCGATTTCCTCGCCCGAAAACACCCCCAGTTTAGGCACATGCCACCTCGATGCGCGTGAACAACGCCGGCTTCTTCAGCCGCGTCCGCACCTCCTCCGCGCTCGCCGTCTCGAAGAACCCTTCCAGCGCCTCTTTCAGATTGGCCAGCGCCTCCTCAATCGTATCGCCCTGGCTCGCGATATCCAGTTCCGGGCAGAGCGAAACGTAACCGTCATCTTCCGGATTCAGCACCGCGCTCAATGTCATCGTTTTCATAATTCAATCTCTCCCGGTCATTTTACCACAATCTTCACCGTTTTCGTCCTGTCCTCGCCCGAAATATCAATCCCCTTCACGACCACTGTGGATCCACCCGGCGCGGCGTGGGCTTGGAAGCCGCTTCGACCATCTCCGATTCGCTTCGGCGCGGCTGACCTGCCGGTGGTAACTTGGTTTTGTTCGCGGTGTCACGCAATGCGCGCTTTAGCACAATCGCAAGCTATGGAACAAAAGGGGCGCGAAGTCAACGCGCCCTCGATAGAGGCCCTTGCGAGGCCCAATTGGAATCCGCGGCATCCGTGGTCCGTTTGCCCCCCACCTTTCGCGCCAAGCCAAAGCCCCTCGGCTATCTCTGCGTCCTCTGTGGCGGCGCCATGGCGCAGACATTCTTGTTTTGTTTGCTGGCGGCCCAGCCGGCCTTCGGTTTATGGTTCGGAGGTCAAGCCGCTGAGATGATATCGCCGCCAGCCGATTCGCAGAAACGAGCTTGCGGGAGTGGCTCTGGCGGCCATAGGAGAGAGCAGCGGTACACAATGAGCAGAAACGGTCAGTGGAGAAAAATCCGCGGCGTTTTGTCTTTCGGCATCGCGCTGGCTGGGGGCCTGCTTTGGCCGCGCGGTGTTGGGGCGCCGGCCGCACCGGCCCCGCTCGCGAGCCTGCAGCCCGCCGGCGACAGGCCGACTTTTCATTCCGTCGATCTCGCGCGAGGCCGCGCCAATTGTCTTTCCAATTACCTCGCCCAACCCTCGGCCAAGCCCTGGCCGCGCGGCTCGCAAAACCTTGCGGGCGTCCCGTTTCAAATGGACGGCCAACTCGAGGTGAGCGGTTTGGAGGCGGCCCGGCGCGGAGAGTTTTTGCCCAGCCGTGTCACGGACATTCCCGTGGGCCGGAAGGCGCGGCGGCTGATGCTTCTGCACGGCACCCGCTACTCGGAGAAAGACGGCGTCCCGGTTGCCAAACTGGTGCTGCATTACGCCGGCGGCGAAAGCCGCTCGCTGCGGATCATCTATGGCGTGCACGCGCGCAACTCGGTCAAGGAGCGCGAAGGTCTAGGCCATGAAAAAAACAGCCGAGTGACCGATCCGAATTCTCAAATTGCCTGGACCGGCGCGAACGATGACGACCAATCGCCGGGCGCTCCGTTGCGGCTTTTCGAGACGGCCTTGGCCAACCCGCTCCCCGACCAGGAAATCAGGAGCGTGGACCTTGTCTCTTTGTTCAGTCGCGCCTCGTCCATCATCGTGGCGCTGACTTTGGAGGAGGGCGGAACGCCGCTCGCATCGCCTCGTTCCGCACGCGCGCGCAAAATCAAGCGAGCGCTGGAACGGGATGATTCCTTGTACAACCGGCAGATCACGGTGAGCGCCCGCGACGCCCAGGATGGGCAAGCGTTGACCAACTCCATCGTGAATCTGACTTTGACCGACGACCAATCCTCATTTTTTTTCGGTGAATATCGCTGCGACTCCCAGGGCCAGGCGATCGTGGATTACCCGCCGCAGCAGACCGTCGGCCTGAGATTGCAGGTCAAGGCACCCGGTCACATTCCTGGCTTCGTCCTCGCGTCGCGGACGAACCGCGCCGACTTCCCGCTGGCGGTGACTGCGAAGCTGGAGCGGGGCGTCAACATAGGCGGAGTTGTCACCGACCTGGCCGGCAAGGCGGTCGGCGGCGTGGAGGTTTTGGTGAGCCGGGTCGAGCGGGACGGCCCAAGCCAATATACCCAGACCGACTACGACACCGTTCGTACCGACAGTGCCGGACGGTGGACGAGCGCGAGCGTGCCGCGGGATTTCAGCGGGTTCACCTTTCAACTAACTCACGCCGAGTACCGGCCCGTCATCTACGCTCAAGCCGCAACCAACCAGCCGGGCGCCCGCCAGGTCGCCACCCAGGAATTGCTCGCCAAGCGAGCCACGATGGCCATGCCACCGGCTCTCCATCTGGCCGGCGTCGTGGCGGACGCCGAGGGCCATCCCGTTCCCGGCGCCGAGATTTTCGTTGAAAACTCCAAGCGGCCGCTCGCGAAGCAAACTCTCAAAACCGATGACCGAGGCCGTTTCACGCTGGTCCTCCCGGAACCGCTGGACCTGGGAATGGCCGTCCTGGCCAAAGGCTACACGCCCAGGTATCTGCCCGTCCCGGTGGAACCGGAGGCGAAGCCATTCGAAATAGTGCTCGAGAAGGCAAAAGCGCTCAAAGGCCGCGTGCTCGATTTTGAGCGACAACCGGTCGAAGGCGCCACCGTCAAATTGGAATCCTGGAACAACACCCGGCTGCTCCATTTCCGCGCCCAAACCGACGCGGAGGGCCGCTTCACCTGGGAGGCCACGCCGGAAGGCTCGCTCTTATTTTCCGTGACCAAGACCAACTACGTGCCCATGCGCATTTATCCCGGCCCCGCCGCCGGCGGCGAACTGGTTTTGACGGTGAACAAAATCTCCAAGGTCTCGGGCCGGGTCGTCGATGCCGATACCCAAAAGCCGCTCGACGAGTTCAACGTCATCCGGGGAGTCAGCTTCAATCCAGGCGAGCCGATGCGCTGGGAGCGCTACAACGTGATCCGAGGCCGGTACGGCGAGTACTCGATCCCGCTCAATGAGTATTACAATTACAATAACAACGTCGAAATGAAGGTCCTCATCGAGGCCCAGGGCTATGTCCCGGTCGCCTCGCCGGCCTATAAGAAACCCGGTTGGTACACCAACGATGTGGCGCTCAAGCGCGGCAAAGGCATCGCGGGCGTCGTGGAACTGCCCGGCGGCGAACCGGTCGCCCGCGCCGCGGTCATCCTGGTGGACGCCAGCGATGCCGCCTATATGGACCTGCCCGGCCAATTCCGGCCTGTCAATTCGGGCGGAGATTACCTGAGGACTGACGCGAGCGGGCGCTTTGAGTTTTCCCCCAAGCTGGACGCGCACACCATTTTTGCGGCGGACGAAAAAGGCTACGCGCAAGTCCGAGCGGACCAGGTCGCGGCCAGCGGCAAGGTCGTGTTGGCGCCGTGGGGCCGCGTGAAAGGCGTTTTGCGCGTCGGCAAAAAAGTGGAGCCTAATCAAGGCGTCCGGCTGCAGAACATCGGTTACCGCTACGGCGAGGAGGATCGGTCATCTTCCGCACTGGCCCTCTATTTGAGAGCGGAGCCGGACGCGAGCGGGAACTTTACGTTCGAGAAAGTGCCGCCCGGCGAACGCCGAGTTTGGATGGAATACAAACTTCGCGATAACCCTCGCGGGGAGATTGCAATGAGCCATGGGACACCCGTCCTGGTGAAGCCCGGCGAAACCGCCGAAGTCACTATCGGCGGGACTGGCCGCCCGGTCATCGGCAAGATCGTGGTGGTCGGCGGCGACCCCGCGGACGTGGACTGGAAACGCGATGTCCACCATTTGAACTTGCGATTGCCCGCGAATCCGGAAAACGAGCCGGTCGTGATGCCGAAATTGGCGACGGACGAAGAGCGGCAGAAGTTCTGGCAGGAACGCAACGAGCGGCAGAAAGTTTTTTGGCGGTCCGACAAAGGCCGGGCGCTCGATCGCGCCCAGCGCAGCTATGTGTTGGTTTTTAACGACGATGGCTCGTTCCGCAGCGATAACGTGCCGCCCGGCGATTATGGCCTGTCCGTCGCGCCCACCGACCCGCGCGATCCCAATAATAACTACCGGCAAGTGGGCCGTTTGGACAAACCAGTTACCGTCCCCGAAGCGCCTGCTGGCCGCGCGGACGAGCCGTTCGATCTCGGGTCACTCGAACTGCAAACGAAACGGACGTTGAAAGTGGGGGACCTGGCTTCGCCCTTTGAAACCGTGACGCTCGAGGGCAAACCGTTGAAGCTGGCGGATTATCGCGGGAAAATTGTCCTGCTGGATTTCTGGGCCACATGGGCCGGTTCGCGCGCGGCCGAATTGCCGGTCCTCAAATCCATCTATGACACGTATGGCAAAGACGAACGGTTCGCCATGATTAGTCTGAGCGTCGATCATGACGCCAAAGCGGCGGAGAATTTCGTCAGCTCGAATGGAGTGAAATGGGTGCAGGGTTTCCTCGGTCAGATGCAGGAAAGCAGTGTGCCGCCGGCCTATGGGGTGGACGGCATTCCCGCGACCTTCCTCATTGATCCCGAGGGGAAAATCGCCGCCAAAAACCTGTACGGCTTGAGCATCCGCTCCGTTGTTCGGAAGGCGCTGGCCGAGCAGAAAGCCAGCGCGAAGTAAGCGGCGGCGAAAATTGTCACGGCTGGAAGTGGACCAATTTCATTGCCAGCGCCAGGAAGGCGGCCAGGCCGAAATAAAGCGCTCCCATCGTCCACCGTTGTTCGGGCGTGACCTCGAAGTAACGCGCTTCCTCCTCCGTCCTTTTCCGGAACAGCGAAAAAAGCCTGGGCAACGAAAAGATAAATATAAAAACGAGCAAATAGTTGACGTTGTGGTCCACAACGATGTCGCCGATCATCAAGGCAAGGATGATGAGCGTGCCGGCCACCCAAAGCCAGGGCGACAACGCGGTGACGATCCGGCCGCCGTCCAAAAATCCGATGGGAGCGAGGTTGAACAGGTTCAGGAACAAACCCAGGTAGCAGAGTGCCCGGAACAACGGATTGGCCGTGGCGAGGTACAGCCCATAACACCCCACGGCCCCAACGGTGCCCAACAGCGGTCCGCCGATGCCGACCTGCGCTTCGATCCACGCATTTCGCGGCGCTTCCTTCAGCGCGATAAAGGCCCCCATGAACGGTATGAACACCGGCGCGCCCACCTTGAGGCCAACTCGTTTGGCGGCCACCAAATGGCCGCATTCGTGGACCAGGATCAGCAGCACGAAACCAAAGGCAAACCACCAGCCCCACATCAGGGAGTAAAGCCAGATGGTGACAAACATCGTTCCGCCGGTTTTCAAGAAGGGGGCAATTTTGAGCAACGGCAGGAAAATGAACTTCAGTTTGGCAAACCATTTTGCCAGCAACAGGCCCGCCACTCCCACGGGGACAAAAAACTTTTTGATTTTTTGCCACAGGGTCGGTTGCGGCTGTCTCAACCCGCCGGCCAGTCGGGGACTGCGCAATGAATCGGCGTCCATGACTTTCAAGGTTCTCGGTTTTGGCGGCGCGGTCAATGGGATAAACGGAAGCGCGCCGGTTGCGCCCACTCCCACCTTGCGGGCCGCCGAAGAAATAGCCCTACAGCAACGCGCAAGTTCAGCCGCTGAATCTCCGGCGCCGCCGGTCGTTGCTTTGCCGTCGGGACGAGGAATTTATTCGTCAAAGCCCGCCGGCCTCTTTAAACCTTGGGGCATGTCAGAACGGGACACACGGACTCACGAAGTCACTTTTTGCAGCCGCGTCGCTGGCTGGTCCAATGCCCTTTTTGCGGACCATCCCGAATGGCCATTCCGCCGCGCAGAGATTGAGCAGTCCAAGGCAATCAAACGAAAACGCTCCGATGTCCGCATTCACGGCGACGCGGCCAAACTCATTCTAGCCGGGGAAGTGAAGATGCCCGGCACCAATGAAGGTCGCAGTCCCTACCGCGCCGATTTGGTCGAAGATTCCGCCCGCAAAGCAGACAACGCCGCCGCCGAGTTCTTCTTCACTTGGAACGTGAATGAACTGGTTCTCTTTGATCGCAAAAAGTGGCAGCTTCCCGTCATGGAGCGGCGGGTTAAGGAGTATCCACTTGGCCTTGCTCTCGATAAACCGCAAGACGTTGACCGCCCGGAGGTCGAAACGCGCATCAAACAATTTCTGGCCGACTTCTTTGGCGAACTGGCGGCGATCCTCGCGGGCCAGCAACCGGAGTGGGGGATGCGACTTGACGAATGGTTCATCCGCGCCTTTGAAAGCCATATCGCCTGGCCAGTGAAACTTACGGCGGATTTCCTCTGGGCAAGGGCAGGAACCTACAAACCCTTTGACCACCAGTTGCAGCACTGGCTTGGCCGGGAACAAGGATGGCTGTTCGCACGGAACGATCCGAAGCAGTGGCGGGACATTCTGGAACGGGCTGCCCGCACGCTCTGTTACGTCTTCGCTAATCGACTGATTTTTTACGAATCCGTCCGCGCCAAATTCGCCGAATTGGAGGCGCTGAACATTCCCAGAGCCGTCTCATCTGCCGACCGCCTTTACGAGCACTTCCAAAAAACGTTTCAGGAAGCGGTCGAAGCCACTAGCGATTACGAAACACTGTTCTATCCGTTTGAGAAAGACTGGGCGGGGCCGCTCATCTTTGGCCATGCGGATTCAGCGGAAGCTTGGCGTGCTGTGCTCAAAAACCTTGAGCCGTTTAACTTCAAGCTCATCCCCACCGACATTTTGGGCGGCATCTTCCGCCGGATTATTGACCCCGATGAACGTCACAAGTTCGGACAGCACTACACCAGCGAAGACTTGGTGGACGTGGTGAACGCCTTTTGCATCCGCCGGGCGGAAGACAACGTCCTGGATCCCGCGTGCGGCTCCGGCAGTTTCCTGGTGCGCGCCTACCACCGCAAAGCCTGGCTCAAGCAGGTCACCAAACACCCCGGCGTCACGCATCAAGACCGCCTGGCCCAAATCTACGGCGCGGACATCGGCCTTTTTGCCGCGCATCTGTCCACCCTCAACCTGGCGGCCCGCGACATCAAAGACGAGGAAAACTATCCCCGAATCCGGCGCGGCAATTTCTTTGAAGTCGCCGACCAGGTGGCGAAGAAAAAACCCTTCTGTCTGCTGCCGCAAGGGTTGCGGGGTGAGCGCCAGCCCGGCCCGATTTATCTCCCGCCGCTCCAAGCGATCGTCGGCAACCCTCCTTACGTGCGGCAGGAACTCATCCCCAAGCGCGGGCAAAAAGGGGTCAAGCCGATGTCCGCCAAAGAAGACTTGCTGGATTTTTGTTCCCGTGCCTGGCCTGGATTGAGGCTCAGCGGACGCAGCGACTTGCACTGCTATTTCTGGCCCGCCGCCACCAGCTTTCTAGCGGACGGCGGCTGGTTTGGTTTCCTCGTTTCGTCCAGTTGGCTGGACGTGGAATATGGCTTCGCCTTGCAGGAATGGGTTTTAAACAACTTCCGAGTCCACGCCATTTTCGAGAGCAACGCGGAGCCGTGGTTTGAAGATGCCCGCGTCAAAACTTGCGCCGTCATTTTGCAACGCTGTGCGAACCCCGCTGCCCGCGAAGCGCAATTGGTCAAATTCATCCGCCTCGATGCGCCGCTCAAAACCATCCTAGGCGAGCGTCCCGACGAAAACGCGCGCCAGACTGCCGCCGAGAAACTGCGCGAAGAAATCCTCGCCTGCAAACGGAACACGGGCCGTGATGGCTGGCGCGTGGTGGTGAAGAAGCAGAAAGACCTTTGGGAAGACGGTCTGCGCGCGGGCCGCTTGTTTGAAATGCAGAAACAGCGCGACTTGACGGAAAACGTGAAGGCCGAGACTGGCTCGGAGGAGGACGACGAAACGGATGCGCCGGAATACGACGGCGACGGCAACGGGAAGCTCCACGAAATTTCCCCCACGGGCTACGGCGGCGGCAAGTGGGGCAAGTACCTCCGCGCGCCGAATCTGTATTTCCGAATCATGGCGCGTTACGGCAGCCGCTTTGTCCCGCTGGGCGAAATCGCCACGATTCGCTTTGGCGTTAAGAGCGGGTGTGACGCCTTTTTCATGCCGCGAGATGTAAGCGCGGACTTTCTGGAAAATTATTCCAGACTGGACTGGAACAACGCGCCGCTCATCAATCACTGCAAACGCGCTGAAATCGAATCCGGTGCGGTGAAGCTCATTGAAGCGGGTGACGGCACGGTGCATCCGCTGGAAGCCAAGTATCTCGCGCCGGAAGTTCACAGTCTGATGAAAGTGAGTCGCCCTGTGGTTTCGGCAAAGGAACTTGACCGGCTGATTCTGTTTGTGGCGGAGCCGATGGAGAATTTGAAAGGAACCTACGTCCAAAAGTATCTACGCTATGGGGAGCGCCACTCCTTCGCCTCGAAAAAGAGCAGGGCCGTTCCTGTGCCCCAGCGTTCCACGTGTGCAAACCGCGAACCGTGGTATGATTTGACGTACACAAAGCCAGGCGCATTTTTCTGGCCGATGGCCCAACAATACCGGCACGTCATTCCCGCCAACCCGGAGGATTTGATTTGCAACCACAACCTTTTCGACGTGCATCCGTTTGAATTGTCGAGTGAGCAGGTTGCGGCTTTATGTGCCATTGTGAATTCGACCATAGTTGCGAACTTTAAGACGTTCTTCGGCCGCTACGCTGGGACGGAAGGAAATCTCAAAACAGAGGTCGTGGACGTGAATCTGTTGGAAGTTCCCGACCCGCGCCATGTAACCATAGCCGTCGCCAGGAAATTGCAGGAGGCCTTCGCCAAGCTCTGCCAGCGGGACACGCGCCCGATGGTGGAAGAAGAGTTCATGGAGTGCCATTCAGCCGAGCGGGCGAAGAAGCTGGCAGAAAAACCTATCGGCCTGCCAACGGAACTGAAAATGCCCGACCGCCGCGCGCTTGATTTAGCCGTGTTTGAATTGCTGGGCGTGGCTGATGCGAAGGAACGCGAGGCGCTTTGCGATGAACTCTACCACGAAACTGCCGCGCACTTCCGGCAGATTCGCGTGGTGGAACTCCAGAAACAGGAGCAGCGCGCGGGCACGGCGGGCCGCGAGTTCCGCACCGACGAACTCGCTGCCGATCTGTGGGATGCCCTGACTGACGCTGAAAAGCAGCCGTTCCCTGATTGGCTGGCCGCGCAAACCACCGGCGGCAAAATGCACGTCATCCCGGAAGGCCACGCTAGTATTCCCGACGCAAACGATTTTCTGGACGCCAACACGGTCTTTTTCCGGCAGTCCACCGGCGGTAAGGCCATGTCCAAGCCCATGCCGCTGGCGTCCCGCAGCCATGCGGAGATAATCTTCAGGCTTTCACTACTTGGCATACACGGCAGCGTCCGTCTGCCGGAAGCGGAGAGCGCGGCGCGGGAGTTGAAGCAGTTGCTGGACGCCCGGTTGGCCGCGATGGCCGAAAAGGCAAACCACCTGGCCCGCAGCCGCACCAGCGACGAACGCAAGGCCGCAGACTTGGCGGGCCTGCTGGAACACTGGATGATTCACGGCAAACCGAGCAGAGAGCCAAAGCAAACGAAACTGGCCTCCAAGACCGACGACTGACAGGCTGGCTTGTGGGCTTAACGGCTCGACCCAAGACGAAATCGGGCTCCTGAAGGAAGTCCTGGCCACTCTGCCCGTGACATCCCGTTTCATCTGCCGCTATTTTTCGCGGATGGACCAGCGCACATTGACTCTCGGCCATTCGCCCGATCCCGATGATGCTTTTATGTTTTACGGCCTGGCGAAGGAGCTTATCCCGACCCACGGCTTCAAGTTCCAACACGTTTTGCAGGACATCCAGACGCTCAACGAACGGGCCACGCGCGGCGAACTGGATGTCACCGCCATCAGCATCCACGCCTACGCCTATCTGAACGGTCAATACGCGCTGCTCCCCAGCGGCGCCAGCATGGGCGACGGTTACGGGCCGATGCTGGTGGCGAAACAAAAAATGACGAAGGAGGAGGTGGCGGGCCGGACCATCGCGGTGCCGGGCACGATGACCAGCGCGTTCCTGGCGCTGCAGCTCTGGCTTGGCAAACCAGCCGGCAGCCTCCGTTTCATCGTGGTTCCGTTCGACAAGATCTTTGCCGCCATTCACGCGGGCGCGGCGGAGGTCGGGCTGATCATTCACGAAGGGCAACTCACCTATCAAAACGAGGGGCTGGTCGTGTGCGAGGATTTGGGCGCGTGGTGGGGCCGCGAAAACGACGGCCTGCCGCTCCCGCTCGGCGGCAACGTCATCCATAAACGCTTGCCCGCCACCGTTCGCAAAACCGTCTCCGAAATCCTTGCGGCCAGCATCCAGTTCGGCCTCGATCATCGCGCCGAAGCGGTGCAGCACGCTCTGAGATACGCCCGCGACATGGGCCGCGATCTCGCCGATCGCTTCGTGGGCATGTACGTGAACCACTGGACGCTCGATTACGGCGAACGGGGCCGCGAATCCATCCGGCGTTTTCTCGGCCGCGCCTGCCAGAATGGTTTGATCCCCCGCGAGCCGGCCCTTGAGTTTGTGCTCTAGCGTGCTGTTGCAGTCGCAGGTTTACAACGGGGGCCATCGCTTGCTGGCTTCGACCACTGCTCACCCTCGCCCCATCGGATGGGGAGAGGGACGGGGTGAGGGGCCGTTCCTGGTCGCCTCGCGTAATTGCAAAGCCGTTACGGTCACACCACGCTTGCCGGGCGGCGGGGAGCGGCCGCTCGATCGGAAGCAAATTTCGACGTTTGACGTTGCGAGGAATTTAGGGTGTAGTTAATCCATCAGTGAAAAGAGCTTTTCGGAACTGACATCAATAACTTAACCGTCAACCAAGCTATGAAAACAGAAATCACCCGCCGCTCCGCCTTGGGGAAATTGGCCGGCAGCGCCGCCGCCTTCACCGCCGCCTCGCTCGGGCAGCGCCTGGGCGCCGCCGAAGCCGCCCTCGGGACCGGTCTCCAAGGCCGCGTCAATCATTCGGTGTGCAAATGGTGCTATCCCAAAATCAGCCTCGAAGACCTTTGCGTCGCCGGCAAGGAGATGGGCCTGCAATCCGTCGAGCTGCTCACCACCGATGATTTTCCCACGCTCAAGAAACACGACCTCATCTGCGCCATGATCAGCGGCGTCCCCGGCGGCATCACCGACGGCCTGAACCGGCTCGAAAACCACGACAAGATCGCGGCGTTTTTCGAGCAGACCATTCCGATCGCCGCCAATGCGGGGTATCCGAACATCATCTGCTTCTCCGGCAACCGGCGCGGCCTGGACGATGAGAAGGGTCTGGAGAACTGCGCCATCGGCCTCAAGCGCGCCGTGGGCCTGGCGGAAAAGCACAAGATTACGATCGCGATGGAACTGCTCAACAGCAAGGTGAACCACAAGGATTACATGTGCGACCACACGACGTGGGGGGTGGAACTTTGCAAGCGGGTTGGCTCCGAGCGGTTCAAATTGCTCTACGACATTTATCACATGCAGATCATGGAGGGGGATTTGATTGCCACCATCCAGCAGAACCACCAGTACATCGCCCACTACCACACCGGCGGCGTTCCTGGCCGCGCGGAGATCGATGACACGCAGGAGATCCATTATCCGGCCGTGATGAAGGCGATCCTGGCCACCGGCTACCAGGGCCACGTCGCCCAGGAATTCATTCCGAAACGCCCCGATACGCTGGCTTCCCTGAAGCAAGGTGTCCACATTTGCGACGTGTAGAAAGATCCGAAGCTCAGGGCTTGTTTTAAAAATCGCCCGGTCAGGGGACCGGGCCTACAGGGCTTCGGGATTTGGGCCATTTCTCGTAGGCCGCGTGCCCTCACGCGGCGTCCGCCGACAGCTTCAAAATACGCTCTCAGAGGTGGAATGCCTGATGCCGGCCGAGGCTTGCCGCTCGCGTTTCGGGTTTGAAAATCGCGGCGGTTGCACCGGGGAATCCCCTAGCGAGCGGTTCGTATCCAGCCGGGGGACGCGCCTTGTACCCTGCCTGATGGAATAGGCCCCACGGAAGGAGTATAAAAGGAGGCAATGAATCGTCAATCAGACCACGCCTCGTTATGAATCTGATTTCAGGGTGGACGGAGATTACGGCGCCCCGGCGGCACGCCTATTTTTATGCTTTGCTGGTCCTGTTCGCCCTCTTTGGCAACGACCTCCTGCAGAGCTATAGCCGCAATCAGATCGACTTGCGGGCCGCCGCAGGCAAGGCCAAGTCGGAGTTGGCGCGCTTCGCGGACCTGACCGCGGTCGAGCCTTGGAACGCGCCGGTAGCCCAATAGGTGGCTGCGCGAACGCGATTGCCGCCGGCAAATCTCGTCCTCGGTGACAAACCGGCAGGAGGTGCGGTTGCTCCGGTCGCTTCGTAATGTCAGCGTTGCAAGCCCAGGCCCAGGACTTCCTTGCAATACTTGATGCTCCGCTCGATCTCGCCTTTTTGATACTCCTGCTCCGCCTTGGCGTCGGGCGAATGGTGCGGCGCGATCGGTTTGCCCCGTCTGGCCAGCGCGACGAACTTGGCGAAATCGCTCGCGCGCGCTTTCGGAAACGCAGTCCAAAAGTCGCTCTTGAAGTACGGCAGTTCGCGCGGAAAACCAGAGATGGTTTCGATGTGCACCGGCACGCCGGGACAAAGTTCCGCAAACCGTTTGAAGTAAGCCGGCTGGTCCACCGTCCCCTCGCCCATGGCCGTCCACTGCACCTTCGCGCCCTCCTCGTATTCCCAGACGGCGGAATCGCGCAGGCTCGTGGTGACCACATAGGGGCCAAGGATCTCCAGGTTCTGGCGCGGCTCCTCCAGCGTCCAACAGGCGTTGCCCGAATCGATGTTCGCGCCGACGTACTCCTTGCCGGCGGCTTCGATCAAGGTGACGAGTTCCCAGGCCTGCATGTCGCCCGCGTGATTCTCGACGGCGATCTTCACGCCGGCGTCGAGGGCTTGCTTGCGCCGGGCCTGGCAGACTTTGACGGTGTCGCGGATGCGCGCTTCGATGCCGCCTTCGGTCCGGCGGTCCTCGCCGGTGCCGAGAATGACCCGGAAGACCGGCGAGCCAAGGGCCGCCGCCATCCGGATGCCCAGCGCCAGATGTTCCTCCGCGGTGCCCCAATCTTTCTTGAACGCGCGCGAGGTGGGGCAAATGCTCCAGGAACCAAGATGGATTTGCAGACCTTGATCGGCCGCCTTGGCCTTCAAATCCCTCAGATACGGGTCCGAAAAATTCGCGAACGGTTTCAGGTCGGTGATGAAAAGCGAATCGGTTTTCAGCGATACGGCATAGTCGATGAGTTGCTCCGCCTTCCAGCCCATGGCCCGGACCGAGAAGTTGTCCAGACCCAGCTTGATCTTCGGTTGGGCGTCAGTGCTGGCGGCGGCTGGCGCCGCGGCGGGCAAGCCCGCGGCCAATCCCACCCCGGCGACGGCGAGCGATTTGACAAACTGGCGGCGGGGCACGCGGGAATCAATCTTTTCGAACTGCATAATTGTAATTTGCCTTCAAGATTATACTAAGTCGATGCAGCGATTTTCCGCACCCCCCTCACCCTGGCCCTCCCGCAGGGAGAGGGAACTCCGCGTCCCGCGCTGGGACGAGTCGAGGCGCTCTGGATTTGCGAAAGCGCGGCTGACGGTTCTCCCTCTCCCCACGGGAGAGGGACGGGGTGAGGGGGTTCGTCTCCATTCGAAAGCAATGTGGAGTAAGTCGCGATCAATATATCGACCCAGTTTAAACTCAGTCGTCGGCAACGCCCCAAGTTCGTACCGGCGGCGGGTGAAAGGCAAGCCCGTTTGGCGCGGAGGCGGCCGTTTGGTCCAAAGCTCGCGGCCCTGGCCTAGCAGCCCGTTGAAAAACGTCGCTTCCCGTAGCAGCCGAGGTAACGAGGCTCAAATTTCCTCGGAAGCAGAAGCGATATGAGAGCCTCCTCACGTCGGCTGCTACTTTTTGAACAGGCTGCTAGGCTACGAGTTCCCGGCGGACGGTCGCGCAAAGGTGAGCCGCGCTGCTTAACCTTTGCCCAACGGCTTCGGCGTCGGTGGCGCCGGCTCCGGCTTGGCCGGACGGCCGTTGGGCGAACCAACTCCCCGAGCCGTCAGAAACACGGCGGTGAAAAGCAAGAGCGCCCCGACGGGCACGAGGACAATTCCCAGTCCCGGGTCGCCGGCATAAATCACGACGCCGCCCAGGAAAAATCCGCCCGGAATCAAGAGACTGGCGGCCATCAAACAATTCGAGGCCAGACTGCGGCGGCGGGCGTCCCACGCCGGCGCCAGCGATGCCGTCGCGCCGAATGCCACGTGCACCAGCCCCAGCAATGTCCCGTGAGCGTGCGCGAGGGTCCACATCAAACGGCGCGTCGCATTCGGCACGCTCAAATACCACCCGGCTTTGAACCCGTGCAAACTCTCCAACCCAATCCCCAGTGTGAGAAACACCAGCAACGACCACCAGCCGAAGCGCAAATGCCTGCGGGTGTAAAGGCGGGCGTCCTTCTCCGGCGCGGCGCGGCCCGGATTGCCGGCCGGTTCTTTCGCCGCTTTCATTCGCGGAGGTCCATCGAGCGGTCGTTGCGCTGTTGGCGCAGGCGGGCCAATTGCTCCTGCTGCAACGCTCCGGTGCGATCGATCAAAATTTGCGGACCCGCGCGGTCCAGCTGGTTGGCAAGTCCGTTCTTCCAGCGGTCCAGCGCGCGTTGCGGCGCGCGACGCCGTTCTTCGGCCGCGCCGGCGAAATCATAGGGAAAATCCTGGAAACCGGGCAACCGTTTCAACGACCGGGCGGCGATGTAGCGGACCGCGGAATACGGATCATCCAACAGTTGCGCCAAAAACGGGGCAAGCCAGTTTTCTCCCGCGGCGGTCCTGGCCGCCGGCCAGCCCATGCTCCAGGCCACGAGCGCGCGTTGGCCCGCGTCGCCCGACAACAGCCACCGCACGGCGGCCGAAGTCGATTGATCCTCCGCGCTCAAGGGCGGCTGCGGCTGGCCGTACCAGTCGGCAAGATGTGCCGCGGTCCAACCGAGCGTCTGGTCGAGATGGCAAAGATTGCACGCGTTGGGCCGCCCGGTTTCCTGGCTGCTTTTGACGGTCGGACTGCTGATCTGATGACTGCGAATGGCCTTCAACACGCCGTAAGTCGTGTAGGGCATGTGACAATTGTAGCATTGACTGCCCGCCGACTCGGCCTGGTGATGCGAATGCACGGTGATGTCGTTGGGCAATTTCTGGTGGCATTGGAGGCACGCTCGATTGCCTTGCATGTTCGCGGCCAGTTGATCGCTGGGATGGATCTGGTGCATGGAATGGCAGGAAAGGCAGGTCAGCTCGCCCCGCTGATAACACGGCGACTCAATCAACCCGTTGTAATCGCGCCCGGAAACACGGACCATGCCGTCCGGCCAGTAATGCTGGGCGAGGAAGTTTGGTTCCGCTTCCAACGGCTGCTTCAGCCACGGTTGGGCTTCCAGCCGCGTTGGCTGGACAATGGGCGCCGTTTGGCTCAAATCCTGGCCCGGCCGGTAGCGAAACCCAATCCGGCGCCACTCCGCGCTGTCCGGCACCCACTTGATCCCATGACATTGCCCGCACACCTGCGCTGAAACTTTCGCGGCCTGCCGCCGCGGGTTGAGGATGGTTGGGTCGCCCTGTTGCGCGGCGTGAGACCGGTAGCGGCGCAGTGGCGCGCGGTTGGCGCGCACGTGCTCCTCGGCCGGGCCGTGGCACGCTTCACAGCCGATGCTCAATTCGCCCGAGCGGGTGTCCAGCAGATGCGTGCTCGGATTCTCACCCGGCTGGCCGCCGGTGCTATGGCAACCGATGCAATTCGAATTCCAAATGTGTCTGGACGGCGGCAACGCCGGATCGCGGAGGAAGGTTTGGTGAAACGGCGCCCACCGCTGGTCTTCGATCAACCACGCAAAGGGAAAGATCAGTTGCATGTTCCCCCACCGGCTCGGCAGCCAGTAATTCTGCATGTGATGCGAGCCGGTCAGCAGGCCGATGCGCTTCTTGACCCGCGGCGGCGTCACGAGCAGGGCGGATTGGCCCTTGGATCGCGGATCATACTCCCAATCCTGGTCCTCCAACTCGACCCAAAATTCATCGCCCCGCCGTTCGAGATGATACGTTTTGCCCAGCAATTCCAGGGTGACGTTCTCGAAATCTCCGACCACGCTTTCGGGAGTCGCCCATTGGGTCATCGTGCGATGATACGTCTGGTGCCACGAGTTGTACTGGCTGGGATGGCAGGCCTGGCATTGGTCCGAGGAAACGTAGCCGTCGGGCCTCCCTTGTCGCGGTATCCCACTGAAGAATTGGGCGTTCACCTTGGCCGGTTGTGCGGTCGTGCTCTCCCATAACCGCGCCCAGAGCGCGCCCAAGGAGAGCAGGACCAGGCTCAGGCCGATCAGCCACTTGCGGAAGCGGCTCCCTTTGAAAAGCAGAAAGCAGGCGAAGGCCAGCAGCAGCAGAAAAAGCAGCGATTCCATCGTCAGGCGAGGTTTGTTTGCGGACGGAAAATGTTCACGGACGGCGATCTTAGCAAAACTCAGAACGCGAACCGGCGCTGGTTAAAACTAGTCGGCGGGCGGGCCGGTGTTCAAGGCAAATCGCCCGAAGCGCCGCTGCCCACGGTTGACTTTTGAGGCCCGCCGAACTATCAGACTGCCCAATGGTTTCCAGGTCCGCGTTCAAGGGACTGGTCGAGTTCAGCCCAGGCTTTTCTCCCCGGCCGGACATCAGCCACGTGCTGTTCGATTTCGACGGGACGCTTTCGCTGATCCGCGAAGGCTGGCCGCAAGTCATGCTCCCGATGTTCGTCGAATTGCTCCCGCGCCGGCCGGGCGAAACGGAAGCGGAGGTTCGCGCGCTGCTCTATGACGACATCATGCGGCTGAACGGAAAGCAGACGATCTTCCAAATGATCCAGCTCGCCAAACGCATTCGCGAACGGGGCGGCCGGCCCCAGGAACCGCTCTCGTATAAGCGCGAATACCTGCGCCGGCTCGACGAGCGGATCCGCTCGCGCACCGAGGGCCTGCGGAGTGGCTGGCTTGGCCGCGACGATTTTCTGGTCCACGGCGCGCGCCCGCTGCTACAGAGCATCCAGGATCGCGGTTTTGCGCTATATCTGGCCAGCGGCACGGATGAAGTTTTCGTGCGGCAGGAGGCCGAGTTGCTCGATTTGAGCCGCTATTTCGGCAAACACATCTATGGGGCGCAGGACGATTACAAAACGTTCTCCAAGAAACTGGTCATCGATCGCATTCTAAAAGATAACCGGATCACGGGCGCGCAGTTGCTGGCCTTTGGCGATGGCTATGTCGAGGTTCAAAACACCAAGGAAGCCGGCGGCCTCGCCGTGGCGGTGGCCAGCGACGAAGCGCGCAACGGCGCCGGTCGCTTCGACGAATGGAAACGCCAGCGGCTGCTGGGCGTCGGCGCGGACGTCGTGATCCCCGATTTCCGCGATGGCGAGGCCTTGCTCGAGTGCATTTTGCGCAAATGAATCGAAAGCGAAACCGGGTTTAAAGCCATGTCGAATCCTCCCCAACCGCTCGACTTGAAGAAGCTCCAGGTGTACCCCTTGGCGCGGCGCGAGAGCCTGAGCCGGATCGAAGAGGTCCTGGTGAACCCGGACGCGGCGCCGGCCGCCTGCTCCGACAAACAGCGGCGCCTCATCGATCAGTGCGCGCAACAAATCCGCAACGCCCGATCGCGCCGCGCCGGCGTCATGTTTCTTTACGGGGCGCACCTGGTGAAGAATGGCGGCGCGGCGATCGCCGAGCGCTTGATGGCCGGCGGCTGGATCACGCACCTGGCGACCAACGGCGCCGGCTCGATTCACGATTGGGAATTCGCTTTCCAAGGCTGGTCCACTGAAAGCGTGGAGCGCAACGTGGCGACCGGGACGTTTGGCGCCTGGGACGAAACCGGGCGCAATCTTCATCTGGCGCTGCTGGCCGGCGCCCTGCGCCAGGAAGGCTACGGCGCGGCACTCGGACGGTTTATCCAGGAAGACGGGATCACTTTGCCGACGGTGGAGGAGTTGGAAAAGCAGTTACGCGGCGAGCCGTCGCATCCGCTGGCGCCGGCGCGCGCGGAGTTGCTGCTGGCGATGCGCGAACACGGCTTGAAGCCGGGCCGGCATGCAGTCCGTCATCCGTGGAAAGAGACTTCTCTCTTTGGCAGCGCGTTCCGGCGCCAAATCCCGCTCACCGTTCATCCCGGCATCGGCTATGACATCATCTCCAACCACCCGATGTTCAACGGCGGCGCCATCGGGCGCGCGGCGGGAATCGACTTTCGCCTGTTCGGCGGCGCGGTCGAGGGGCTTGATGGCGGCGTGGTGCTGTCGGTCGGCTCGGCCATCATGGCCCCGCAGGTGTTCGAGAAAAGCCTCAGTTGCGTCAACAACCTGCGCTTGCAGGCCGGGCGAAGCATCGTTCGCGATCACGCGATCTACGTGGTCGATCTGCAGGACGGCGGGAACTGGGACTGGTCCACCGGCGAGCCGCCGAAGGACAACCCGGCCTATTACCTGCGATTCTGCAAAAGCTTTTCGCGCATGGGCGGGACGATGCATTACCTGCAATGCGACAACGTGGCGTTCGCACACAACTTGTATCACCGCTTGCAGGCGGCTTAGTGCGGCGTTTCACAAGTCCGCTAACGTATCTTCAAGAGCCTAAAGCTGCCGGAGGGCGTGGCCAAAGTTGGAGGCGCTGCATGAGTTCGGTCAGATGATCGTTCGTGAACTTCGATGCTGCTGGCCGATTTGCCGCGTCTCAGTTCTTGTGCGCTGTCCAGCCCCCTCTCATTAACCCCCTGCTTTAGCTGGGGGTTGGGTGACGTGCCCACCCGCCAGCCGTTTCAACGGCTTTCGGCAGTCGGCAAACCGCTAAAAGCGGTTGCCCGGCTACGTCCACTTTCGCACACCCAGCTGAAGCAGGGTGTTAATGAAAGGGCGCTAAATACTGCTGTTCGCCGACGATGTCTGCTTGCTCAAAAACTTGCTGAGATGCGCCGTGGGCGCTGGATTTGACGCAGTTCTTCCTTGCTTTTTTCCGATTCTCCGTTTTAACTGTTGTCATGGCCACCCTGTTTTTCTGTCGGCTTGCTTGGGTGGTGGTTACCAGGCCAGGACCCATTCCTCAACGTTCAGCTAAGTTCAGCGTACCGTCTAATACCTCAATCTGAAAACGCACAAACGAATTCTCCACGCGGCGCGCTGGGTCTCACTGGCACTCTCGACCCAGACCTTTGCCCTGGCGCAGTCACCGCTTGCCGACTCCTTCAATCCGGGGGCAGCCGGTTACGTGTTTTCCCTGGCGTTGCAGGCGGACGGGAAGATTCTGGTGGGGGGCTTTTTCACCGCATTAGGCGGGCAGAGCCGCATTGACCTTGGCCGGCTCAATGCAGATGGGACGCTGGACACCAGCTTCAATCCGGGAGCAAACGGTTCCGTGTATTCCCTGGCGTTGCAGGCGGACGGGAAGATCCTTGTGGGGGGCTTCTTCACCACTCTGGGCGGGCAGAGCCGCAATTACATTGGCCGGCTCAATGCCGATGGGACGCTGGACATCAGCTTCAATCCGGGGGCAAGCTATATAGTGACCTCCATGGCGGTGCAAGCGGACGGGAAGATTCTGGTGGGAGGCGGCTTTACGACGCTGGGCGGGCAGAGCCGCAGTTACATCGGCCGGCTCCATGCCGATGGGACGCTGGATCTGGAGTTTCTTCCGAGTGCGGCAGGCCTCAATCCGGTTGTGTCTTCGCTGGCGGTGCAGGCGGACGGGAAGACTCTGCTGGGCGGCTATTTCACCTCGCTGGGCGGGCAGACGCGCACCAACCTAGCCCGCCTGAATGCCGACGGGTCGCTGGATCTGGGATTTAATCCGGGGGCGGGTGGCCAAGTGAACTCGCTGGCGGTGCAGGCCGACGGGAAGATTCTAGTGGGTGGCGGCTTCAACACGCTGGGCGGGCAGAGCCGTAATTACATTGGCCGGCTCAATGCCGACGGGACCCTGGACACCAGCTTCAATCCGGGGGCAAACAGCACCGTGAATTCCCTGGCGGTGCAGGCGGAAGGGAAGATTCTGGTGGGGGGCTTCTTCACGACGCTGGGCGGGCAGAGCCGCAATTACATTGGCCGGCTCAATACCGAAGGGACGCTGGACACCAGCTTCAATCCGGGGGCAAACGATGGCGTGCTTTCCCTGGTGTTGCAGGCGGACGGGAAGATTCTGGTGGGCGGCTACTTCTTCACGCTAGGCGGGCAGAGCCGCATTTACATTGGCCGCCTCCACAATACCAGCCTCGCCAACCAGAGCCTGACCTTTGATGGCTCGACGCTGACTTGGATGCGCGGCGGTACCAGTCCGGAAGTCTGGCGTACGACCTTCGAATACTCGCGCAATGGCACCTCGTGGGCAGATCTCGGTGCGGGCATCCGCATCGCAGGCGGCTGGCAACTGACCGGGCTTGCCCTGCCAACGAACACAACTTTCCGCGCGCGCGGCTATACCGTGGGCGGATATCAGAACGCGTCCGGCTGGTTTGTGGAGACAATCTTGCGCCAGCCTCTCGCCATTTCCGATGCGCTCTACTCCGGCAATGGCCAATTTGGATTCAGCGCAGAGGGTGCAGCCGGCCAGGTGGTGGTCATTGAGGCCTCGACCGACCTGGGGACCTGGACGCCGTTGCGGACCAACACGCTGGGCGCCGCCCCGCTCTCCTTCAGCGACACCCAAGCGGCCCTCTTTCGCACCCGGTTCTATCGCCTGCGGTCGGAGCCGTAGCGTGGCGTAACCGTCACGGCTTTACAATTACGCGAGGCGACCAGAAGCAGCCCCTCATCCCCGGCCCTCTCCCAAAAGGAGAGGGAGAATCGTCCGCCGCGCTTGCGCCAATCCAGAGCGGCTGGACTCGTCGCGGCGCGGGATGCGGTGTTCCCTCTCCCTGCGGGAGAGGGCCAGGGTGAGGGGGAAGGCGGCTTGCAACTGTTAGCGACTCGGCGCTTTGCCGGGCGTGGAACTTTGTTTTCCTTCGCCCATCGGGCGGCAGTAACCCGGCAACGGATGCAGGGACTCGCGAGGGCGCTCGCCCTCCCGTCTGGAGTCTGGAATGGGGACTCGCGAGGACGCTCGCCCTCCCGCCTGGAATCTGGAATTGTTGACCGGACGATGAACGCGGCTCGCTTCCAAACGATCACGGAGAAGTATCCGCAACTCGCCATCGCGGTTGTGGGTGATTTCTGCCTGGACCGCTATCTGGAAATCGATCCGTCCAAACAGGAGATTTCCATCGAGACCGGCCTGCCGGTTCACAACGTCGCCAACGTGCGCAGCCAGCCCGGCGCGGCGGGGACGATCCTGAATAATCTCGCGGCACTTGGCATCGGCAAAATTCTGCCGGTCGGTTTTGCCGGAGAGGATGGCGAAGGGTTCGAATTGTGGCGCGCCCTGGAATCGCGGCCTGGCGTTCGGCTCGACTATTTCGCGCGGACCAGGCAACGCCGCACTTTTACCTATTGCAAACCGCTGATCATCCAGCCGAACAAGCCGCCGATCGAACTCAACCGGCTGGACAGCAAAAACTGGACGCCCACGCCCGCGCTCCTCCAGGGACTGCTGATCAATTCGGTATTGAAATTGGCCGCCATCGCGGATGCGCTAATTATCCTGGACCAGGTCGATCTCCCGGAGACCGGCGTCGTGAGCAAGAAGCTTTTGGAAGCCGTGGGAAACCTGACGACCACAGATCCCGACTTGCTGGTTGTCGCGGATAGCCGCCGCGGTCTGCGCAATTATCCGCCGGTCACTTTCAAGATGAATGCCGCCGAATTGTCCGCGCTGACCGGCGCAAAGAAGGAATTGAGTCTGGAAGAAATCAAAACCACCGCGGCCACGCTCGCCCGCGAGCATGGGCGAAATGTTTTCGTAACCCTGGCCGAACACGGCCTCCTCGGAGCATCGCCGCAGGGCCAGGTCGAGCACGTGCCGGCGTTGCCGGTGCGCGGGCAAATCGACATCGTCGGCGCTGGCGACGCGGTGACAGCCAACCTCGCCGCCGCCCTCACTGCCGGAGCGGACTTGCGCGAGTCCTTGGAAATCGCCAGCGCCGCGGCCTCGGTTGTGATTCACCAACTGGGCACCACGGGGACGGCCAGTGTGGCCGACCTCAAAGCGCTTTTGTTCGGCGCTGAGGGATAAATCCACTACCGGGTCAACTGCCCCAGCGCGCCGGCGCCATCGAGCAATCGGATGTCCCGCTGCGGGAAAGGGATTTCGATCTTTTGCTGCCGGAACCGCTCGAGGATGGCCAGGTAAAGTTCGCCTTGCGCCGGGCCGTAATCCGACACTTTCACCCAAGGCTTGATCGCGATGTTGATGGAGGAATCGGCCAGCATGTTCACGCCGACGCCGGGTGTAAGCTCCTTGATCACCCGCGGATTGCTGGCGAGAATCTCCCGCACGACGCCCAGCGTCTCGGTCACGTTGCAGTTGTAGGCCACGCCGACCTGCAGGTCCAGTTGGCGGATGGTGCCGTAATTGTGGAGCACTTCGCCCACGAGCTTCCGGTTGGGAATGACCACGCGCGAGCGGTCCGCATGCATCAGCACCGTGTTGAACAATTCGATCGCCTCGACCTGGCCTTGCACCCCGACCAGCTCCACATACTCACCCACGCGGAACGGTTTGGTGAAGATAATCGTGAGACCCGCCACCAGATTGCCGAGCACCCCTTGCGTGGCCAGGCCCGCGCCCAGGCCGGCGACGCCAATCAAACCCAGCAGCGCGGTCAGCTTGAATCCCATCGTCTCGAGCGCCATCATCAGCGCCAAGCCGAACACCAGCAGTCGCGCAATGCGACCCATGAGCATGCGAATGGGTGGCTCGAATTGCTTCCGCTCCAGGCCTCGTTCCACGAACTTGCTCAGCCAGCCGGACACGACGAAGCCGACCGCCAGCATCAAGATCGCGCCCAAAAGCGCGGGGCCGTGGTCAAGGACGTAGCGGATGATTTCTCTACTCCACTCCGCCGCCGAGTTCCCCTTCGCTGGAACGGCTTGGGTCGCCTGGTCGGCGGCAGCTGCAGTCAGCGCACTGACTAAAAGACAGAGTGAAGAGAGCTTTCGAGTTCGCATGCGCCGGAAAATAGCGCCGGTCATCGCGAAGGCAAAGTGGAATTTTTTTTGGCTTCGGCGGATAAACCGGCTGTCCCGCGCCAAACGGCCGGCACCAAATTTTTGGCTGGGCGCCGCGGGTTGAATGAGCGAACGCGTTTCCACCAGTCCGGCGGCTTGACCTGATGGTCTTTCCGGTTGCGCGCCATGCGTTGAGCCGTGGCCTCCTCTTCCACGCGCCGGCTACGGCTTCACTCTCAATCCTTCCGCTCGGGCCAGGGCGCGCTGCCGCTCGTCGAAGGTGAGCAACTCCGCGGCCTCGGAAACCAGCGCCGCTGCCACGTGGAGAATGTCCAGACTTCGGTAGCCTTCCGTCGCCGTCCGCGAACGCGCGATGCGCCGTGCTACTTCAAATGCCTGCGGCCAGTCCGTCCCGACGATTTCCACCGCCCCCGAAGCCAAGTCCCCTTGCCAGTCGCTTAACGCCTTTTGACCCTGGTCAGGCGCAACCTTTTTGCGGAACATGGCGTGTTCAAGCGCCTGCTCCACCTCAAACGCCAGCAGCGCCGTCACCGCCAGCGGGCGATGGCGTCCTGCCAGGTGCGCCGCGGCCTTTGCCGAATGAACATCCAGCAGATACAGGCTCAGGACGAAACTCGTGTCGGGGTAGTCCTTCACGAACGGTTCCCGCGGCTTTCCTGAATCAGCCCTTGGATTTCCGCGGCGGTATAGACCTTGTCGCCAAAATTGGCGCGCAACCGCGCCATGATGGCCGGCATCTTGAACCGGCGCGGCTTCTCCGGTGTGGCCGGCACCAGCCGCGCGAAGATTTTCCCGCCCCGGGTGATCTCTACCGGCTCGCCCTGCTCAATCCACGCCGCCACGCGGGGGAAACGGTTCCGCAAATCCCTGATTGTCGCTGTCTTCATCGTGAGACTACAATGTCTCACACATCCACAGATGTCAACTATCCTCGGGCGCTTCGCCGTTTGCGCCGAGACAAGGCTTGGACTCCGGAATCGAACGATTCAATGAACCGCCGGTGCCGGCCAGACGGCGCCGCCGGCCAGCGGCTCGGATGGCTTCGCATAGACGAACAGTTTTGCTTTCTTGCGAAACTCATTCGCGTCCAGCTTGCCTTGCGCAAACGCGTCCACGTCCGCCTTTTTCACTCGCACGGTCAAGATGGTTTCGCCGCGGCTGGCGGCGGTCGTGCGCCACTCCCGTCCCGCGAGCGCCATACTACCGGGTTTGGCGGCGCGCGCGCCTTGCCCAGGGGTGGATGGAGTTGTTGGCGGGCGAAACAGGTTGCCCACGAACGGGAGGTCCTTCAGCGCGTCTTGCCCAGTGGTCCCGGGACCCGTGACGACGACGACGATCGCTTCGTCAGGCTTCAGACTCCGTATATGCGTGGCGTTCTTCAAGCCGTCGAGCAGCGAAGTTTTCAAGCCCTCCACTTTCTCCGGATCGTAAGGTTCGGCCTTGCCCCGCGCGGCCTTGGCCCAGCTTGGCTCGAACTGGCGCTGAAGCGGGTTGCCATAGAGTTCCTGTCGGGCGTCCTCCCATTCGCTGCTGGCCGGTTCCTTGGGTCTCGCCTCGGTTTTGCCTTCCGGCGGGGCGAGCAGCGGAAAATCCACGTTGAGCAGAAAGACCGCGCCGTAGCCTTCGAGATAAAGATTGCGCGCGCCGGCCGCCGGACCGAACAACGAATGCACTTCGATGCCCATGACTCGTTTCGTTTCGTCCTGGCTGGGCGCAATCGCTTTTTCCAAAATCCGCGACATCACGTTCAAATCCTCCTCCACGGTCGCGATGGCGTTCGGGTCCGGTTCGCGCGATTCAATGACGACCGATCGCGCCGCCTTGCCGCCGCGCGCGTAAGCGAAGTCAGGCCGAAAGAAGTCGGCGCGGGCCCCTCCGGCACCGACGAAGCTGGCGCCGAAGCCGCCGGCGTCGTCACCGTTGGCGCCGCCTTCAAACAGAACATCCGCCGGCTCGCCGGGCGGCGGCGGCGCGGTGATTTTCTTGCGGACACTGTAACCCTTGTGGACCTTGGGCGGCGGCGCCTCGCCCAGTGGTTCGTTCGGCTCTGAGGGGTCTGGCGCCGCTGCCGGCGGCGGCGGCGCGGGGCCTGGTGCCGGTGTATTTTGCGCGCCAGCGGCCAGGGCCGCCAAGCAAAAGACAAGTAATGTTTTCATAATGTTTCTTCAGTTTGTGGTTTCAGCTATTTCGGGCTGGAGGTTTGCGTAATATTCCCCAATTGGACCAGGCGCTGTTGCGTGTCGGCGAGGCCGTCTTCGGTCAGCACGGCCACCGTTTCCAACTCGCGGCGCAGCGCCGCTTGATTGCGGGTCCACTTGGCGTCCAGTTGTTTGAGCGCTTCGGCGATCGTGTCGTGCTCGGCGGCCGACTTTGCTTCGGCGGATTGGGCGAATTCGGCCAGCCAATCCTGCGTCGCCACGTTGGCCGAGTCCGCCGCCGCCGCGAGGATGCGACCGAGCGCCGCCGATTGCTGTTGCTTCAAGTCGTCGCTCATCTCCGCGCGCGTCGCGGCCAGTTGCCGGCTGAACTCTTCGGTCAGCGTCCGGCGCAGCGATTTTATCTCGCCGGGATCCGGGGCGGAAATCCGCCCGAAGCCGAATCCCAGCAGCAGAGCAATCACCGCCGCCGCGGCCCATTTCATCGCGCCCCGAACGGCGGCGGGCCGGCGGGTTTCGCGCAGGGTCCATTGGTCGAGCGCGCGCATGCCCGCCCGCCACTCGGCCACCTTCACGCAGCATTCGGGGCAACTGCGGAGATGCGCCTTCAGCTCGGTTCTTTGGCGGGGGGAATTTTCCTCGTAGAGAAACGACATCCACTCTTCGGTGCTGGGGTGTTTCATATCAGCAAACTTTCTTTGGTTCGGGGGACAGGTTTCGGTCGATCTTGCAAAAGGGGATTCAAAATACGGTTGAGCTGATGGAGCGCTTCGGCCATGCGCGATTTCACGGTCCCTTCCGGCAGGTCGAGGGCTTCCGCGATCTCCCGGAATTTGAGGCCCTCGTAATGGCGCAAAACGACGACCACTCGATACGGTTCAGCAAGTTGGCCGAGGGCGCGCTGGACTGCCTCCGCCCGCTCCCGTTCCATCAGCCGGCCATCGGGGGCCGGTTCGTCCACCATGATCTGGGCGTCGCCGATTCCGCTCGGATCGTCCTCCAGGGACCATTCGGCGCGTCGTTTGCGCTTGCGCAATTCATCATAACAAAGGTTCAGCGCGATCCGCCACAGGAAGGTCGAAAAGCGGCCGGACGGCTCGTAATCCTTTCGCCGGGCAAAAACGCGGGCGAAGGCTTCCTGGGCCAGGTCCTCCGCCCGATGCGGGGAATGGCACTTACTTAGCAACAAAGCCTCGAAGGCGGGCATTTCTGCGGCGCTCGTTGCGCTTGGGAGGATCTCGGAACTGGTTGCGTGGAGCGTTCAAACGGGGATACTTGGTGCTTTTGCGCTTGACGGCCCGAGGTTCTCGTCGGCCGGGTCGGTCGGGAACCAAATCCGCGGCCAGGGTTCGCAATAACCCCGCCCACAGCTGGCGGCGCTTCCGGTTGGTGGCCGCTTGGCTCAGGGCTTGGCTGAACTGGCGCAAGGCGTCCAAACTTCCCTTGAAACTCAACCGCTCGATGGGCACGGCATGCTCCGCTGCGGCCTGCGCCATGGTGTAACGGATCAGGTTATGAGCGATGAGATAGAGGCAGGCTTCTTTGCGCGCCATGGCGGGGGACTGACAGCGCAACGTTTCCATCCCCAAGGTGGTTTTGAGATCGTCCAGGCACATTTCCAGGCGCCAGCGTCGCAGATAGGCGCGCAACAGGTCCTGGGCGGGATAGAGTTTGGCGTCCAGCAAGGTGGTCACCAGCGTGACTTGGCGCACGCGAAAGCCAGGTTGATAGAGGCTGCCCCGGACGATGCGCACGGTCAATTCGGTCGGCAGTGCGGCCCACTGTGGCGGCGTCAAAATGGCCGAGGGCTTTACCGAGCGTTGCCAACGGACCAGCCAGTCGTTTGGCCCTAAGCGGCGCTGGTGCCGGCGACCATCGACTTGGCGCACCGAGCGCCCGAGGAAATCGACTTGGATCCCTTGGAGCAGGGCCAGGGCGACAAAGTTTCCAAATCCGGCGTCACCCACCACGATGTCACCGGCCGCCAGCAGGGGCATGAGTTGGTGAAACAAGCGCAACTCTCCGACGTACATGCTGCCGGGAAGCATGGCTAAAACGGCCCCGCTCAGCAGCGAGAAGAGCACGACCAGGCGCATCATCGGAAAACCACAGCTTTCTTTGAGGGTGGAGACCTGGGGATAAGCCTTCTGGTTTTGGGCGGTGTCCGGCAGGGTGACGGTGCTACCATCGACGACTTTGACGGGCCGGCCCTGGAGAAAGCCCAGGCGGGGTGCGGCCTGGTCGCTGGCGCGGGCGGTGGCGCTCAGGGCCTGGACCAGCGGGTCGGCGGGCAAGCGCTGGCGCGCCCGGCAGTAAGCGGCATCATCCGGGGAGATCGCCCCGACGCCGTGAAGCTCGAACAAGGCTTGGAGCTGGCGGACCACCTCCCGGCAGGAAGCCCGAGGATTGAGCGACTGCCACAGGAAACACCAGAAGGTGCGCCAGGGCGTGTAGATGCGATCGCGGCTGTTTTGCTTGGCGGCGGCCTTGGGGAACAGACTGGGACGCAACAGCGGGGTGAAACGGCTTTCCAGTTGGCAAAGGGTGCAGGCGCGCAAGTCCTGCCGGGCCTTGGTGGTGCGGGAACCCATGGGCGCCAGGACGGCGCGCAGGGCGGGGAGAAAAGGTGTCTGCATGTCCAGTATTATTACTGGACAAAAGGTGGACAGGCAAGCTAAACTGCGGGAGTGAAAAACACTAAGTCGGCCGCCTCGCGGCAACGGGAATATGAGCGCTTGCGCGACCGTTTGGGCCAACTGGGCCCCATCAGCCAGGGATCAGTCCAGGATCGGACCGCGCGCAAAGGCGGAGGGGCCGGCTACCAATGGACCCGCAAAGTGGCGCAAAAGACCATTACCGTCTCCCTGACCGCAGAACAGTTTGCCAAGATGAAAGCGGCCATCACCAACTATCGGAAACTGCGTCAGCAACTCAAACAAATGGAAAAGCTCTCTCGCGGTATCATCTTCCAGAACACCCCGCACCCGAGCCGTCACAAACGCCTCTCCCAGAAAGTATTAGGCACTAAGTAAGGGCCATTCGCCCGATGCGGGTCGCCGGTCATCCGGTGGCAGAGGCGCCGGAGGGATTTCTCCCAGCGCCAGACCAATTTGGCGAAAGCTTGCGGGTCGTCCTGCATCTTCACCCGCCACATCGCCTGTTCGTCCGACACCGTCCAGAGGACCGGCAGCGAGGAGAAGAAAGAATTCGCCATCGAGATTTCCACGGTTCCGCTATTGCCTTCGGCGCATGCAGTTTGCAACTTTCCACTAGGTTAAACGCGCAACGCCCCCGTTTAGTTCGGGTCAATTTTTGAAAAAACAATCGGCGAAGGGCCGCGCGCAGCTCGCAGCCCTGCTCCTGCTCTTGGGCTCAAGCCGTAAAGCAGTGCGTAAGTGGGGGTTGCAGGCGGCGTGACTCGGCGGACGACGAGAACACGACCGCAAATTAGGCTGGAAAAGTGGCTTCTCGCGACTCTAATCTTTATGCTGTGAAAGGAAACTGGCTGCAAACCATTGCATTTAGGCGCAATCTTCGGCTCCATTCTTGTCAGGCGGCAGTCGCCTTAGGCCGCTCTGTATATGTTTAGCGCGACCATCCGAGTTGTCGCGTTCCTTGTAATTGGCGTGGCCGCCCATGCCCTTACGCTTGGCGTGATGCTCTTTCAGGCTGCGCTCGTTACTCACGCTGCTTACGATTACACCGTCCCTGTGACATGGTGGTCGGCGCTGACCAGCGTGATTTGGCCGCCAAGTCGAATACCGTTTCTTCTGCTTTGTGGCGTCGCTATCCTGGCTTGCTTCACGGCCTTCATGTTTTTCCGTGTGCCTCGTGCAATCACTGTTGTCGTCCTGTTTCTGATGGCTGGAATTGGATACTTGCTGGGCGGCCGGCTGGGCGGGTTCTTTGTCTGGCGGGAGTTCGCGCACTATCATTTCACGATGGATGCAGAGCGACTGGGCGAGAATTGGTTCACCTATGAAGGTGTTGCTGCTTGGTCAATGGCAACAGCCGTATTGGCCGCGCTTCGGATGGTCGCGCCGAAGCGTTCCGCAGATGGTCCTAATAATGAGCAGATACCAGCGGCCAGACAAAACTAGGCGAGCGAACCGCCGCCCCGCTTCTCCGTTCGATGCGAGGCGGCAATTCTCAAGCGAAGGTCACGCTCCACCATCGACCCCGCCGGCGGTCGCCCTGTCATAGGCTCCGCTATGGACACGCCCTCCGAAGCCAACGCTCGATTCACAGCATTCGTGTCCGAGGTTCGGGGCTCGAATCACCTCTGGGCTTTGCGCAACGACAGCGGCTATGCTCAGTGGTCCAACGAGGGTGAGGTTTGCTTTCCGGTATGGTCGCAGCGGCACATGGCCGAGCAGGCTGCAGCTCGTTCGTTGCCAGGATACCGTGCGGAAGAGCTTGGAATACATTTTTTCCGAGACTCCATTTTGCCAGCCTTACGCGATCGAGAGGTTTGGGTGGGTATCAATTTGACAAGCGACATGTGCGGCATTGAGATTCCCTGTGACAAATTTGAGAGGGAGATTGCGAGCAATGCGGCCTAACGCAACCGCGGTGCAGCCAACGGCGGCTGGCGCTCATTGTGTTCCGGGAAGTCGCATGTTTCGGCGCATCCTGGTTCCTGCATCGCTGGCCCGGCGGCGCTGATGAGGAGCTGGGCGACTACTCCTTCAGGCGCGCTGCCTTCCAAGTGAGGAAGGCCATCGGCGGGCCGTGCCCGCAGCCGCGGTCCCTAATACCACAGAGCCAGGGATCAGAGCTGACTGGCGAAATCTTCCAACGAGATGGCGGCTTGCGCCAAGATCCCCTTGAGCGTTCCCGGCTTGAGCGGCTTGTGCTGCGGAATCACCACCGTCCTGCTCCCGTGGCGCAGGATCAAGTGAGAACCGGTTTGGCGCTGAACGACAAATCCCAAGCGCCGCAAAGCCCGCGCTGCCTCGACGCCACTGACGTCGCGAGGCAGCTTCACGCCAGCGAAAGGACGGGATCCTGCAGAAAATGCAGTCGCACCTGCTGCGGCCGCTTGGCCGGCTTGAAATACCCGTTGACCGCGTCGGCGATCATCTCGTGCAGTTCGGTCAGCGAGTCGGCCTGCGTGGTGATGCCTCCCCGGCCCGGCTCGTCATCCCACCGGGCCACGAATCCCCCGGTTTCCGGACACGGTTCCACGCTAAAAGTTATCTCTCTCATGCGGCGCCAGTATGCGCAGTGACAGGGCGATGCGCAAGCTTTCGGTCGGCCCGCCCGGCGGACATTTTGTCAAAACTTCCCCCGCCCCGCGGCTCAAATCGTCCTCAAGCGTTCACCACCCGCATCCGGCGACGAAATCGGACCCAGCGCCGCCACCCACCGCCTCAAAAAACCTGCGGCACGCCTTCCTCGAGCATTTTGAGGTGGTGGCTCATCCGTTCGCGATGCGCGATTTCCTTCAGCCAGCGCGGCGGCGCCTCCATCTCCTCAAACGAAAGCTTGAAACTGCCATAGTGCATCGGCACCAGCCAATGGGCACCCAGGTCGCGGAACACCTTCACCGCCTCGTCCGGCCCCATGTGCACGTTGCGAAATGAATCCGGATAATACGCGCCGATCGGCAGCAGCGCGATCTCCGGCGCCAGCCGCCGGCCGATTTCCTTGAAGCCGTCGAAATAGGCGCTGTCGCCGGCGTGGAAAAGCCGCCGCTTCTGGTGCTCCAAAATAAATCCCCCGTACCCGCGATGTTCGTCCCGCAGCGTTCGCGCCCCCCAATGCTTGCACGGCGTGAGCGTGACCTTCCAATCGCCATGCGAAAAACTCTCCCACGTTTGCAGCTCGATGACGCGCGTGAATCCCAGCCCGCGCGCCAGATCGCCCACGCCCCAAGGCATGACGCCGATCTTCGGCGCCGGCAGGCGGCGCAGCGTCGGCTTGTGGAAGTGATCGAAGTGCGCGTGCGTCAGCAGCACCAAGTCGATGGGCGGCAAGTCCCTGAGTTTAAAGCCGGGCCGCTTGATGCGCTTGAGCAGGAACAGCCAGTTGGCAAAGTTCGGATCGATCAGCACGTTGAGATCGGTGAACTGCACCAGGAACGAAGCGTGCCCAATCCAGGTCAAGGCCACACGACCCCGGCTCAGTTTGGGAAACACCGGACGCCGATGCTGCCCCGTGCGCTTGGTCAGCCAGGCCTTCCAAACCATCTCATAAAAGAAGGTCCGCGGATTGAAGTGATTGCTCGGCGTCAAGTCCCTGAACGAGCGGGGCAATGAGCGCTTTTGGCCGCTCAGATCCAGTGGGTTTTCGGGTTGGGTCGCCATGCTTAAAGTGCTGACAGGACCGTTGATACACGGCCGCTGAATAAAAAACAATCCCGCCTTGTCAAACCCCCCAGATAGTCGTCGAAAGGCAACATTATGAAAAAAACTATCGCAGTTTTTAGTCTGATCGCAACCCTGGCCGCCACCGCGCCGACCGCCTCCGCGGGTGATGGCTGGTCCACGACTGGCAAAGTCCTCACCGGCTTGCTGGCCTTCGATGTGGTCGCCCATGCGTTTGCCCCGCCGCCAGTTTATTACCCGCCCGTGGCGTACGCGCCGCAGGTTTACGCTGCGCCGCCGGTCTATGCCGCTCCCGTGGCGCAGCCAGCGCCGGTTTATTATTATCCTCAGCCAGCGCCCGTCGTGGTTTATCCGCCGCCGGTTTGTTACCCGGCCTGTTACGGACCCCGCGTCTATGTTGGAACCCCGTTTGTGAGTGTTGGCTTTGGCTTTGGTTTCGGGCATGGCTATCGGCCGTGCTATCGCCATTGCAGGTGAGCAGCCAGATGATTGTGGTTGGCGTTCCCGTCCGGCCAGAGCCGGACGGGCTTTTATTTGCCCCACAATACGAACCAACCATGTTTGAAACTGAGCCACGGATCAAACACGGATCGAACAGCGAGGGAGTCACGGCTCAGCAGGAGCTTCGCCCCACCTGTAGGGCGAAGCTCCTGCTGAGCCCCAACTTTGCCCCGCCTCTCCCTTTCCGTGTTCCATCCATGGCCGCAAATTCTGGAAGCCATCTCCACGAGATTTTCAAGGTCGGAATGTAAAACCCAGACTTGATGCGCGACCTCCAAGCACAGCTTGATACTTTCCTGCGCCGCCAGCCGCGCCTGGGTGAAGCCGTCTATATCGCTCGCGGCGCCGTCGTGGTGGGCGACGTCACGCTCGGGGATTTCTCCAGCGTCTGGTACAACGCGGTCCTGCGCGGCGACATCAACCGCATCGAGGTCGGCCACCACACCAACATCCAGGACAACGCCGTGCTGCACGTCGCCGATGAGTATCCGTGCCTTGTGGGCAACCACGTCACCGTGGGCCACTCGGCCATCGTGCATGCGTGCGTCGTGGGCGATGAAACCCTCATCGGCATGGGCGCGATCATCCTCGACGGCGCAGTCATCGGCCGGCAATGCCTGATCGGGGCCAAGGCGCTCGTCACCCAGCGCGCGGAAATCCCGGACGGTTCGCTGGTCCTTGGCGCGCCGGCCAAGGTCGCGCGGCCGTTGACCGCCCAGGAACGCGCCCAATTGAAAGAGTCCGCCGACCATTATGCCCTCAACGCGGCCTACTGTCTGCGCCACAAAATCAATCTCTCCGCGCCGCTCGGAACTTCCTGAACCGCCAAAACCTCCTCCCTCCAGGCCTTCCACGGACGAAGGGTCAGTTAACCCGATTGTGTGCAATTGTTGAAGGAGGCGGTGGCGAAGCTGCACGTCGTTCTGCTGTCGCAGGAAGTGTTGCCGGGCAACGGGTGCAATGCCGCCACGCTGGAAGCGACCCCGAAGGGATCGAATGCCAGCAAAGCCTCCGGCCGCTCCATTTGCGGTCTGCTCACAGTCATCGCTTTTTGCGAAAACGCTTTCGCCCGGCACCGATTCCTGATTAAACTTGCCCACACGGTGAACTCCAAGCCGTACAGCCGGACACTGGTTCTTTTGTGCTGTTTGATGGGCCGTTTGGCGTGCGCTGCCGAAGACCCGAAAGCGACAAAGATTAAAGGCCGCGATGCCTTCTTCAACAACGGCTTCGTACCCCACCTCCACATTCAACTCGATGAGGCGGCGCTCGCCAGCCTCCGGCGAGAGAACCGTCGCTACGTCAGGGCTACCGTCACCGAAGGCGAATCCGTCTATCGGGACGTCGGTGTGCATTTGAAAGGCGGGCAAGGCAGTTTTCAGCCACTCAGTAAAAAGCCCTCCCTCACGCTCAACTTTGGCAAATTTGTTCGTGGCCAGACATTCCACGGACTAGGCAAGTTCCATCTGAACAACTCGTTCCAAGACCCGACGTACTTGAACGAATTCATTGGGACCGCGTTGTTCCAGGCAGCGGGCTTGCCCGCGGCGCGCGTCACGCACGCACGGGCGCAACTCAACGGGCGCGAGCTCGGCCTTTACGTTTTGGTGGAGGGTTTCGATAAAGCGTTTTTGAAGCACCATTTCGGGAATGCCACGGGCAATCTCTATGATGGCGGCAGCCGGCAGAACGAGAACGTGACGCGGCCGCTCGAGCGCAAATCCGGCGAGGGACAAAGTGATTATTCCGATTTGACGGCGTTGATCAGCGCTGCCAACGAACCCAATCCAGACAAGCGTCTGGCCAAGCTGGCCACCATTCTGGATATGGACAGATTTTACTCATTTCTCGCGCTCGAAATCATGGCGAACTCATGGGACGGCTACGCAATTAACCGCAACAATTATTGGGTCTACAATGATCCGGTCACTCAACGGTTTGTGTTCCTGCCACGCGGGATGGATCAATTGTTCGACCAGCCGCAAAGTTCGTTGCTGCCGGAGTGTTTGGGTGCGGTCGCTTCGGCGGTGTTGAACGCTCCGGCCGGGCGGCAACTCTATCGCCAGCGATGCTCGATGCTGTTGACGAATGTCTTCACGGTGGATCGATTGACCAACTTGGTGGATGAGGCGCATCGGCGCGTTCGGAATTTGCTCGCTGAGCTGGGTCCTGAACGAGCAGCGCAGCACGAGGCTGCGGTTGGGGCGCTTCGAGCGCGGATCATTCGACGCGTAAAACATCTGGAACGTGAACTGAATGTTCCCCTTCTCCAACTTCTCGTTTTTGATGATAGTGGGGAAGCGCGCCTCGACGGATGGCGACCGCAGCTCGATTTCGGACGGGCGGAACTTCCAGAAACTGACGGTTCATCGCCTTGCCTGGACATCCGGTGTACGAGCAGGCACGTCTCGACCGTCGCATCTTGGCGGACACGAGTATTGCTCGCTGCCGGCCGTTATCGGTTTCAAGGCAGAGTGAAGGCCGTGAAGGTTGTGCCAATTGCCGACGCGCTGTACGGTGGCATTAGTCTGCGCGTCTTTGGTGAAGCGCAATTCCCCCTCCTAGTCACGGGCGCGAAAGGCGGCTGGCAAGCTGTCACGCGCGACTTTGTGGTCAGATCACCCCACGCAGAGACAGAATTGTGCTGCGAGGTGCTGGCTCTTGGCGGGTCCGTTTGCTTCGAGCGCAGTTCGTTGACGCTGGTGAAGAATCCAAGCAAACACTGAGGCCGCTTGAATCGCCAGCGGATGAAGGCCATCCGCAACGCCCCGGCTGCGCTTGCCCGCAAACTCACACTGCTGGTTCCCGCAGTTCATCGCACGATCAATCACCACCGGATATTCCCCTCGTAGCTGGCGCCCGCTGGGCCAAGCCCGCAATCAGCAACCTCAATATGTCAACGACATCGGGCGACCCCCTGCTTTCCTTCTTATTAGGTGAGCCAAGGTAGTTTCTCGATAATCCAGCACCACGCGGGATCACCCCAGCGACCGCAACAATAACCAATAACTAGAGCAATCGCAGCGGAGGATGCAATGAATGCCCAACGGCTGTCGAAAACACCCCGACTGATCAATGCGCCGAGACCGGCACCGAAGATCAAACCGCACCAGAAGTGAATCCAGAAACGCTGCGCGTCCGCAATGTTGTCGTTATTTTTCAAAGCACACGCGACAAAGGCTGGTTGAGCACCGACGCACGTTTGACCTTCAGCATGGAGGAGACGACTGCGGCGTCAGACCTTGCGCCGCCGTCGAAGGGTGGCTCGTTTTCTGGAGTCTCCTAGCTCTAAAGAAGATAATGCAAATGCCGCCAAGCAGTAGCATTTCGAAGCTGGCCGTAGTCACGCGTTGAAAATAAGCTTCCTTCCTCGCAGCTAACCCATTCAATGCCTGCTCATCACGGTTGTTCATCAGAGGAATCTCTCTGAACGCAGATTCAGCATGGATAGCTAGCCGATATTCACCGAGTGCGGAGAACAAGTCCACCATGCGGGCGAGACATAGAAGACCCCAAACGATCAGGAATAAAATATGGATGCGCATTTCGTTTCGATCCTATCTGCTACGCCCGCCTCGAGCTGTCCTGGCCTCCCAGTACACCCAAGGTGGGTGGAGGCCCCGGGCACCGTCGTTATCTGAAGGCGATCTGGAACGAACGTTTCCAGTTCGCCTTCCCGGAAAAAGACCTGAACTGCGTGACTCACACCCGGCGGCAGAGGCTGCTAAGCGGTCGCCGGCGCCGGCGTACCCAGGCCGGGACCGATCTTGGGCGGCGCGGGTTTGATCACTTCGGGCAGCGGCGTGGCGGCCTGCGCCCCGGTGGGCGGTCCGACCTGCGGCGTGGGCGGGGGCGGGGTGAACTTGCCGGTCTGGATGATCTCCTCCACCTGGAAACCTTCGAGCGTTTCGTATTCGAGCAGGCAATTGGCGATCAGTTCGAGCTTGTCGCGGTACTTATCGATGATGGTTTTGGCGACTTTGAATGCCTCGTCGATGATGCGCTTGACTTCGTTGTCGATGTCCTGGGCGGTGCGTTCGCTGTAATCCTTTCCGCGGGTCATTTCGCGGCCCAGGAAAACATATTCATTGTGGTCGCCGTATTGGACCATGCCCAGTTTGTCGCTCATGCCCCACTGGGTGACCATCGCGCGGGCCATTTGCGTGGCCTGCTGAATGTCGCCCGCGGCGCCGGTGGAGATGTCGTCGGAGATGATTTCCTCGGCGATGCGGCCGGCCATGGTGACGGCAATGATGTCGAGCATTTCCTTGCGCTTCCGATTTAAGATGTCGTCCTTGGGCAGGTACATCGTCGAACCGAGCGACTGTCCGCGGGGGATGATGGTGACCTTGTGCAGTGGATGGGTATGTTCGAGCATCACGTTGACCAAGGCGTGGCCCGCCTCGTGCCAGGCGGTGAATTTCTTATCTTCGTCGGTCATCGCCAGGCTGCGGCGTTCGCGGCCCCAGCGGACCTTGTCGCGGGCCTCTTCGAGTTCGACCATGCCGACGGCTTTCTTGTTGGTGCGGGCGGCCAACAGCGCGGCCTCGTTCAGCAAGTTGGCCAACTCGGCGCCGGAATAACCCGGGGTGCCGCGGGCGATGACCGCCAGATCCACGGCGGGATCGAGTTTCACGTTCTTGGAGTGGACTTTTAAAATGGCTTCGCGCCCGCGCACGTCGGGGAGATTGACCGTAATCTGCCGGTCAAAACGGCCGGGGCGCAGCAGCGCCGGGTCGAGGACATCAGGCCGGTTGGTGGCGGCAATGATGATGATGCCTTCCTGCGTGTCGAAACCGTCCATCTCGACCAGCAGAGCGTTGAGGGTCTGTTCCCGCTCGTCATTGCCGCCGCCAAGGCCATGTCCGCGGCTGCGCCCGACGGCATCGATTTCGTCGATGAAGATCAAACAAGGAGTGTTTTTGCGGGCCTGCTCGAACATATCGCGCACGCGGCTGGCGCCGACGCCGACAAACATCTCGACAAAGTCCGAGCCGCTGATGCTGAAGAAGGCCGCGTCGGCTTCACCGGCGATGGCCTTGGCCAGGAGGGTCTTGCCGGTGCCGGGGGCGCCGATCATCAGGATGCCCTTGGGGATGCGGCCACCGAGCTTTTGAAATTTTTTGGGGTCCTTGAGGAACTCGACCAGTTCGGAGACTTCCTCTTTGGCTTCCTCGACGCCGGCGACGTCTTTGAATGTGGTTTTGTTCTTTTCCTTGCTCAACATGCGGGCCTTGCTTTTGCCAAAATTCAAGGCGCCTTTGCCCGCCATTTTGATCTGGCGAATAAAGAAGAACCAGATGAGCAAGCCGATGACGAGAATGGGAAAGACGCTGTAGAGCAACCCCAGCAGGAAGGTGTTGGCTTCCTTGACCTCAAACTTCTTGCTCTCGAAGACCTTTTTCTTCAACTCCTCGTACAGCAGGACCTTGGCCTTGAAGCGGGTTTCAACGACTTTTCCATCCGGCACGGGCTTGCGGTATTTGCCGGTGATTTCGTTGAGGAACGTGCCGGGCGGATTGTAGATGACCGTCCCCTCGATCACCTGGCCGCTTTCGACCATTCGTTCAAAATCCGCCTGCGACAAGACCTCGCCCTGGGCGGTGGAACTGTTTTTGACGAGAATGAGCAGGGGCGCCGCCGCCAAAATAGCGATCCAGAGAATATACCGGCCGGGCGGAACTTTGAATTCGCCGGTCTTTTTGTTTTCGTTTCGATTTTCGTCCGACATGGCCGTGCCAGTTTCGCGGCTAACCTAACATCAGCTTGCCGCAGCCGCAACCGCTCTCATCGGGTATTCTGCCAATCCCATTTCAACCGGCGAACGGCGCCCTTGTCCAGCTTGAAAAGGCCCGCAATGCGCAAGCCTTGGACCCAAACCAGCTCGCCCTGGGTCGTCGCGGCGATGACCCGCCGATGGCGCTCGGCGCGCGGCACCTTTTGGTTGCAGAAGAGGTCCTGCAATTTGACACTGCCGGCCATGCCGATGGGCTGATACCGATCTCCCCGCCGCCAATGACGGAGCACGATCGACGGGCCGACTTTGTCCGCGTCGAAATATTCCGTGCCGGGGACCCGCGCCCTCGCCGGGAGCAAGTTCTGGCCGCGTGTCTGGATCTCCCAGGAGATTTTCAATCGGCCGAAAACAACTGTCCCGCTCTCCCCGGTCAAATCGACCGTTAGCCGCCGGGGGTTAAATGGGATCGGCGCGGTAGGCCGCAGTCGGACTGTACCGGCGGCATCGCGGCAGACCGAGGTCTGCGGATTCACGGCCACCGGCTGATCGGCCGCGGCGCGGAGGCGCTCGACCAGGTCGAAATCAACGTCCAGGCCAAGTTTGAACAGGCCCAATTGCAGGCACCGACGCTGGATTGCGACGGGCAGGCGCTCAAAGGGGGGGCAGCGTTGTTTCCCGAACCACGCCTCGGCGGTTCGAGTGATGAATTCCGCCTCGGCGGAAAGAATGTCCATGAGCCGCAAAGTGGTTCGGCGAAGAGCGGGCTGGTATTGCTTGACGAGCAATGGCAGCAACTGGTGACGGATCCGGTTGCGCAGGAAGTCGAGCGACGCATTCGAGGCATCTTCGCGGAAAGTCAGTGACTGCTTGTCAGCGAACCGTCGCAGTTCGGCCTTGGCACAGCCGAGCAGCGGCCGGATGAGGGTGATGGCCGGATCGCCCGGCGAAGGACTGCTCCATTTCATGCCGGCCAGCCCTTCCCCTCCGGCCCCGCGCAACAGTCGCAGGAAAAATAACTCCACCTGGTCATCGGCGTGGTGGGCGAGCGCAATGGTTTGGACGCCGCGGTTGCGAGCCGAGCGGGCCAGGAACTGGTGGCGCAGTTGGCGGGCGGCCATCTCCAGCGAGAGGCCATGGCGGGCCGCGAAAGTCCGCACGGGCGCGCGGCCAACGACCAGCGGGAGGTCCCATTTTTCGGCGATTCGCGACACCCACTTTTCATCCGCCGCACTGGCGCGACCCCGCAACTGATGATTGAAATGGGCGACGGTCAGCTTCCACCTATTCGCCGGGGCAAGGCGCCGCAAAACCTCCAGCAACACCATCGAATCAAGCCCCCCCGAAACCGCCACGAGAATGGATCGGCCCGGGCGGATCAGCCGTCGGGTGAGGATGGTTTGCTCGATCGCACCAAGGAGATTGCTCACGCGGGCATGAGCTTAAGCGTGGCCGGTTGGAAGTCCAAGCCTGCACCATTGGCCCCGCCGGCAGGAGGCTGGGCTGCTACTTCTCCCCAGCCGCGAGGATGGTCTGGAAATTGGGGGGTTGCTCTTCGCGGGCGACGACGCTGATTTCGAGTTTCCGGAAGCCGGCCGCCTCCAGCCAGCGGTGCAGATCGCTTTCGGCGAAACCCAGCCAGCGATCCCCGTAAAGTTCGCGCGCCTTCTCGAAGGTGTGCTGGAGCAGGTCGAGGATCATGATTTGTCCGCCGGAGCGCAGGAGTTCGTGCGCGGCGGCGATCGCGCGGTCGGGGTTGGCGGCGTGATGCAGGGCCTGGCTGAGCACCACCAGATCGACACTCCGCGGGTCGATGGGAGGCCGCTCGAGATCGCCGAGACGGAACTCGAGATTTTTCAAGCCGTTTTTCCGGGCTTTGTTGGCGCCGAAAGCGACGATCTTCACCGAGTTGTCAACGGCAATCACTTTTTTCGCGCGCCGCGCCAGCAGTTCGCTGAGCAGCCCTTCACCGGCGCCGAGATCGGCCACGACCAGCGAGGGAATGACGCGCAGGAGCATTTGCCCAAAGGCCTGCCAGGAGCGGCCCGGCCCGTAGCTGCGATCGAAACGGCCGGCGATCTGGTTGAAGTAAAGCTGGGCCTGTTCGCTGCGGCGGGCAAGGATGCGTTTGAGGTTGAGCTGATCGGCGGGGTAATCGTGCATTTCCTTCGCCCCGCGAACGGCCAACTGGATGAAGTCCTGCGCGAGCGCGTCGGGGGCCTGGCGCAGCCGGTAGAAAGTCCGTTTGCCTTCCCGCCGCGATTGCAGCAGTTCGGCCTCCTGCAACTGGCGCAGGTGGGTTGAGATGCGGGACTGCCCCAGGCGGGAGATCTGCTGCAACTCATTTACCGACAGTTCATCGCGCTCCAGCAGGGCCATGAGGCGCAGGCGCGTCGGGTCGGCGAGGGCGCGGAGCGATTTTAAAGTGTGAGACATGATTAAATTTATCTTGCCACTGGTATACGTTGTATGCACATTGTCCTCAATGAAAAAGTACAACCTCTATCTGTCCGACCAACAGCTTGAGGCCTTGGAAACTTTGAGCGCGACTAAAGGAATTTCAGTTTCGGAACTTGTCCGGCGAGCCTTGGACTTGTTCATCGAACAACAGGAGAAAAAGGTCAATCGGATATCTCCCTTTGCCAAAAGAAGGAACCAAACAAATGACTGAATTGAAATCGTTGGAGGACAGGGTTCTTCTTTGTGATTCGCTTAAATTTATGGAGGACCTCCCTGACGAGGTCGTGGATGTCGTGATTTGTGACGGGCCCTACGCCGTGACCGCGCACGCATGGGATGCAGTATCCCAAATACAACAATTCAATCTCGCTCTTCTGCGCCAGTTTTCAAGGATACTAAAAAAGGGCGGTGCAGTTTATTTGTTCGGCAAAGCAGATTGCATCGATTTCATCGACTATCGGCCGTACTTGCAGTTGCATTCGAGGATCGTTTGGTACCAACCGAGTCGCCTGGCCCAAGGCCGCCTTTCGTACACCAACAATTACGATGTCATCTGTTACTTTTCCAAGGGCAAGCCGAAGACATTTAATCTGGAAGCGATCCGAGTCCCACAACTGGTGGAACTGGAGCATCGGCGCAGGTGTGAAAATGTTCCGTCCGTAAAAAGCGGCCAGTACTCAAAAACCGTGTTCAACGACAGAGGAAAAAACCCTGGCGACGTTTGGGGGGACATTAAACAGCTTACCTACAAGTCCAAGGAATTGGCATCACGCGAGCTTTTGAACACCATACAAAAGCCGGAAAAGTTGATGGAACGGCTGATTAAGGCCAGTTCCAACGAGGGAGATTTGATTTTCGATCCCTTTAGCGGGAGCGGGACAGTCCCAGTGGTTTGCCGACGCCTGAATCGCAGGTGTATTGCTTGCGAGGCGAATCCGGGTTTCGTTCGGATTGCTGAAAAACGGTTGGCAGATTTAAGTGAAAGCATGTCCACGCTGCTACTTTTCAAAGCTCCGCCCGAAGGTGCTCCCACGCGATGCGCGGAACCAGCTCAAGCCCTTCTTTCGTAAACCACCTTCCCATTGGCCTGAGCCCATTTAACAGTAAAGGCAACGTGTGAAATAACGTTTCGGCTCGCGTCGAGTTGTCGTTCAGCCTCCCGGAGCAACACGCGCACCGGGACTTCGTAAATCATCAGAACGGAAAGCGGATTCCCCTGTGCAAACACGGCGCAAAAAACGCCCGAGTTTCTGGAAATTCGGTCGAGCGATTTCCTGCGTTTCGCGGCGGGACTTTTGAACATGCGGTCTAGCTGGAATGTGCCTCGCTCGAAGCAGCTCAAGTATTCAAATTTGCGCGCTGGATTTCGAGGGTCGTAAGCATCGGGTTCGTGTTTCGTCCGATGAACCTCGTGGCCAAGGATGTCCGCGACAATCAGTTCCTTGACCAAACCCGGCTGAAGCAAATTCTTGAAGCCGTGCGTCGCGGCGATCTCCTGCGCCTTGCGAATGTGATGCACGATCAATGAGATGTAACTCATTGCACGCCAGTAGCCGAACAAGGCGCTTCTGTCGAGCGTGCTTTGCATGGCGACATGGATCTTGAAAATCTCGCAAATAATTGTTGACGAGCAAGGTCATTGATATATCTTCCCATCTTGATACGTCAATATGTTAAATTGAGAAGGGTCGGCAGGCAAATGACCAGGCCATGAGCAAGAACTACATTTTTTCCTCGGAGTCCGTGGGCGAAGGCCATCCGGACAAAGTGTGCGATACAATTTCCGATGCGGTGCTCGACGCCTGTCTGGCCCAGGATCCGCACAGCCGCGTCGCGTGCGAGACCTATGCCAAGAGCAATCTAGTGGTGGTGGGCGGCGAAATCACCACGCAGGCCAAGCTGGACTTCAGCGCCCTGGCCCGGGAGGCAATCCGCGAAATTGGCTACACCCACGACGACGACGTCTTCCACGCCGACAAAGTGCTGATCATGAACGCGATCACCTCCCAAAGCCCGGACATCGCGCAAGGGGTCGATGCCCGCGCCGCGGACGGGAAGGCCAAGGCCGAACAGGGGGCGGGGGACCAGGGTTTGATGTTCGGCTACGCCTGCAACGAAACGCCCGAACTGATGCCCGCGCCTATCATGTACGCCCATCAGCTCGGCCGGGAACTGACCCGCATCCGCAAGAGCGGCGCGGTGAAATGGCTGCGCCCAGACGCGAAAAGCCAGGTTTCGGTTCAATACGAAGACGATCAGCCGGTGCGCATCACCCACGTCGTTGTCTCGACGCAGCATGCGGCGGGGGTGCAACACAAGACGATCCACGATTTCATCGTCGAGGAAGTGATTAAAAAAGTTTTGCCGGCGCAGCTGCTCGACCGAAAGACGCATTATTTAATCAATCCGACCGGCCGTTTCGTGGTCGGCGGACCGCAGGGTGACACGGGTTTGACCGGCCGCAAAATCATCGTCGATACTTACGGCGGCATGGGCCGGCACGGGGGCGGGGCCTTTTCAGGCAAAGACCCCAGCAAGGTGGATCGCAGCGCCGCCTACATGGGCCGTTACGTGGCGAAGAACATCGTTGCTTCCGGTCTCGCCACGAGCGCGGAGATTCAGTTCGCCTACGCCATCGGTTACCCGGACCCGGTGTCGGTTTGCGTGAACACGTTCGGCACCGGCCGAGTGAGCGACGAAGCCATCGAGAAGGCGGTCGGCGCGGTGTTCAACTTCAAACCCGCCGAGATCATCAAACAACTGAATTTGCTCCGTCCGATCTATTCCAAAACCACCAACTACGGCCACTTCGGCAAGGTGGACGACCTCGATAGCATCACTTGGGAACGGACCGACAAGGCCGCCGTCCTCAAGCGCGCAGTGAAGTAGTTTTCCCATCCGCAACTTAGAACTCCGCACCCAATTATGCCCACCGTTAAACTGTCCCGGCCCCGCGCCGCCAAACGCGCCAAGCCCGGCGCTCTCAAAATTCTCGTCGGCAACGGCCAGCCTGACTTTAAAGTCCGCGACCTCAGCCTCGCCGAATGGGGCCGCAAAGCCATCGAGGTCGCGGAGCACGAGATGCCCGGCTTGATGGCGATTCGCAAGCGCTATGCGGCCAGCAAGCCGCTCAAGGGCGTGCGCATCACCGGTTCGCTGCACATGACCATCGAGACCGCCGTGCTGATCGAAACGCTGATTGACCTGGGCGCTTCCGTGCGCTGGGCGAGCTGCAATATTTTTTCCACGCAGGACCACGCTGCCGCCGCCATCGCCAGGAACGGCGTGCCCGTCTTCGCCTGGAAAGGCGAGACCCTTGAAGAATATTGGGACTGCACTCTTGCCGCCATCATCCACCCCGGCGACCGCGGCCCCGAATTGATCGTCGATGACGGCGGGGATGCGACGCTCCTCATCCACAAAGGATACCAACTGGAAGAAGGCGACACGTGGGCGAACGCTCCCGCCGCCAGCCACGAAGAGCAAGTGATCAAGAACCTCTTGAAAAAAGTTGCGAAGGAGCGTCCGGGCTTCTGGCACAAGGTCGTCAAGGATTGGAAAGGGGTCTCCGAGGAAACAACCACCGGCGTCCACCGGCTTTACCAGATGAAAGAGTCGGGCAAACTCCTGGTCCCCGCCATCAACGTCAACGATTCGGTCACCAAGTCCAAGTTCGACAATCTCTACGGCTGCCGCGAATCGCTGGCGGACGGCATCAAGCGGGCCATGGACGTGATGGTCGCCGGCAAAGTCGCCGTCGTGTGCGGCTACGGCGACGTGGGCAAAGGCTCGGCCCATTCGCTGCGCGGTTTTGGCGCCCGCGTCATTGTCACGGAGATCGATCCGATCAATGCCCTCCAGGCCGCGATGGAAGGTTTCCAGGTCACCACGATCGAGGAAACCCTTGGCCAAGCCGACCTTTACGTCACCACCACGGGCAATTGCGACGTCATCACGCTGGAGCACCTCGAAAAGATGAAAGACCAGGCGATAGTTTGTAACATCGGCCACTTCGACAACGAAATCCAGGTGGACCGGCTCAACCAAGCCAAAGGGGTAAAGAAGTTGAACATCAAACCGCAAGTGGACAAATACACCTTCCCCGATGGCAATAGCATCTACCTGCTGGCCGAAGGCCGGCTGGTGAACCTGGGTTGCGCCACGGGCCATCCGAGCTTCGTAATGTCGAACTCATTTTCCAACCAGGTCCTCGCCCAGCTCGACCTCTGGCAGCACCGGGACACCTACGAAGCCACCGTTTATCGACTCCCCAAGAAGCTCGACGAAGAAGTTGCCCGGCTGCACCTGGACAAGATCGGCGTGAAGCTGACGAAGCTCACCAGGAAACAGGCCGACTACCTCGGAATCTCCCCCGAAGGCCCCTACAAGCCCGACCACTACCGCTACTGATTAAGTTCGGCGGGACGAAGACTGCGGCCTGACGCGGATAATTACTCCCTCCTAAGCCCTGCAGCAGAGCACGGTCGTAAGGCAAAACGACATTGTTAACAAGCCCTTGGAAATTCAGTTTCATAACGAAGATTCAAAATTCCGAAAGCAGCACCGGTTCTACGATGCGGTCGTATTCGCCGATTTGTTTTCCATACAGCGGACGCAAATCGAGAACCGCGCCGTAGCGGATAAAAACTTCGAAGAAGCGGTCGTAATTTTTCCCCCAGTAAATCATCGCACAGGACATCGGCGCGCCTTTGCCTTCATCACGCCCATCGACAAGAAATCGCAGGCGCGTGTCATATAAGAAGCAAACACCGCTCGCACGGCCAAAGACGTAATTCTTCCAATGCCCGGTGTTCGTAGCGACCGGAACAAGCGCGAGGACTTCTGAATCGTGACTGCGATTTGCGGTCGCGCAGCGGTAGAGCCAATGCTTGATGGACGTGCCTCGTTCTTGGTCAATTCCGTATGGAGGATTGATAAAAATCGTCGGGTAATTCCAAGACGCTTTGAGTCCGTCCCGAATCGGCAATTGATACTCGACTTCGGCGCCAACAATCGAATGTTCGTTCGAGCAAGGGTCGAGATGGATTTTGCCGGCGAAAACTTTTTTGACGGCGGCCACGTATTTTTGAGGCGTTCCCCATTCCTGACTTTGCGAGATGATGGTTCTTCCGGCGCTCATAAGCCGTATATTCTATTCCAATCTTTTTTGTGCAATGTCAAAAGCTCTTTTTGCAGAAGGCCAAGGCTGCGGTTGGCCGGGGAAACCACGTTGAACCAAGAATCCACGCGAGGTTCATTTATTTGAAAATACTTCTTCAACACAATGTCAGCCTCAACGTCCATCGTCTTTTTCGTGAAGCGGTTGCCCTTGCCGGTTGGATAGCTGGCGAGAAAAGCATCGCGAGCAGGTTTGAGTTCCGGCTTTGGATGCAAGAGAAGTTCGTTGATGAACTCGGCCAGTCCTTTGTCCGAAAGAAAAATCAGCCAGTCGTAGGATTGAGCCAGCACTTTCAATTCTTTGTTGTGGTCTTCGGCGGTGAACCAGTTGCCGTGATTGCTGACGACGCCGACGGTGAGGATAAAGTGCGTGAGGAGGTCGGGACCGTTTGAATCAATGACCTCGCGGAGAAGCGTATGATATGGACCGTGGTAAAGCTGTCCATTTGCGCGATGAATCACCCCGGCCAGACTGCCGTCGCGCAACCGAATTTTCTGCAATGCGGAAACGGAGCGCGCAACATACGCGCCTTGCTTCGCTTTCTCGATGCTCTGCGGCCCTTTCTTCATGCCTTCTTCCACGCCGACGCGCTTGCACTCGAAAATCGCGAACGCGTGTTTGTGCAGGTGGGCGATTGTCAGCGTGAGCGCCGTTTGGGTGCGTTCGTCAACGCTCGCGACGTATGGGCCGACTTCAGATTCGCACAAGGCACAGGCGTTTCGCAAAACTCCGGTGCGCGAAAGAATGCTCGCCGTTTTGGTAACCAGCTTTTCAGGCGCGGCGCTGGTCTTGAACAGCTCGCGGCACAACTTCGAAGCGGTAACTGGAAGAATGTATCCCTCCAACCGCAGCGTGGTTTTCTCAATCACCGGATGCAGCGAATACTCGACGTTGTGAGAAATGCCTGCGTTCGCGTATTCCGGCAGCGGGCGCTCGATGGCGATGTTATTACGAAATCCCCAGGACTTGAGCGTGTAGAACGTGATGATTTCGACGAGAGTACCGAGCGCGCGACCAGCTGCTTTCTTCTTGTCGGCAGCGTATTTGAACACAGTGTCGGCAAGAGTTCTTTGCAAGGCATCAACGGATGGATAACTCACAGCCGGGATTTAACAGCCGGCAGAAAGAAATGCGAGTTGGAAATCCTGAAACGCAAAAAAAGCGGCCTCCATTCCCGAAGACCGGTGCCTGGCATCAATGGCCCTCCTCTGAAGTGTCCATCCACGGGCGCGACGATGGGCCGCAGCGATGTCGCTTGTTAAGGTTTCGCGGGATAAGTAAATTGCCGGCCGTCACCTCGACAATTATGAACACAAAAATTGACCTCAAAAGCTCCGTCGGCGGGCTTTGCGTTGGCGTGCTGACCACATTCGCCATTGGAGCGGCAACCTCACCGAACTCGGTTGGCCGATACCATTTTGGCGGCACCGGGCCACAATACTTCCTGGTTGACACCTCAACCGGTCAAGTCTGGACGTTTGACACGCAGCAGGCAGGTGTCCCGCGCCGAGGAACGGATCCAAACTTCTTTGAGCCGAAAATGTAAGCGCGTGTTTTAAAAATCGCCCGGTCAGGGGACCGGGCCTACAGGGCTTCAGGATTTTGGCCATTTCCCGTAGGCCGCGTGCCCTCACGCGGCGTCCGCCGACAATCTTAAAACACGCTCTGAAGGTGAGCCAATTGTCGGCTCGCAGCCTGTGCAAAAGGTAGCAGCCGACGTGAGGAGGCTCTCATATCGCTTCTGTTTCCGAGGACGTTTGAGCCTCGTTACCTCGGCTGCTACGGGTAGTGGCGTTTTTCAACGGGCTGCCAGGCACCGCAACCACGTTCAGCTTGAAAGGCACGAAGTGGTCGAAGCAGCCGCCGGAACAAAGTGGAGGCGGGTCAGGCCAGGGCCAGCTTGGACTCGGCGCGCGTCGCTTCGTCGTGGATGGAGATGATGAGCTGGATGTCCGGGCCGAGCTGCGCGTTGCCCATGGTGGCGAGCAGTTCGCACGTGGCGCGCTCACCGCAGGCTTTGAGGTAACGGACTTCCCATTGGTTGAAGCGCGTTTCCGCTTTCGCATCGGGCCAGGGCCAGCGCGACGGCGGGTGGCGGACGCCGCATCGCCACGGCTTGGGAGTGAGGCGGGCGCGGAAACAATTTTGGGTCTTGCAGAGCTGGCGATAAAGCGGGTCAGCGCCCAGCTCGTCAAAGACCGGTTCGGCGGACACGGCGGCTGGATCGAATAAGCCGTGCGTGGCAAGCAAGCGCAGACCGGCGCGCGTGCGATAGATGCGCCAGCCCCAGTCCGGATGCGCTCGAATCCACGCATCGGCCTTGGCCAGAGCCTCATCCTGCACATTGTTCGGGGTGGCTGGCTGAGGCCGGCCCAGCAGCCGCGCCAGCCATACGCCGGCGCTGCCCGAACCCCGCGGCTGGGCGAGATCGACATCCACAAACATGACCCGGGCGGCGTTAAGCACGAGACAGCCGCAAGCATTTCGCGTGATGACGGCGACAACGTCGCCGGAATTGCTTTTCAATTCGCGCAAGACCGGTTCGCGCAAGGGACGATCGCCGTAGGCGTAACGGTTGAGCCGGCCACCGCCGCTGGCGAACCGCTCGGCCAATTTGAGGGCAGCCTCTTTGGCCAGGGCTTCGGCTTCGCTCAAACTGCGCTGGGACCATCGCCAGCAGGAGAAGTTCTGATGGGAGCCTTTAGCCCAGAATGGCGGGAAGTTCATGCGCGAAGGATTAGTGGCGCGGAGGAAAACCGCAAGCGGCCTTTTTGCAGTTGTCAGCCGTCGGGCACCGCCAGCCAGCCGGGGTCGAATCAAAACCGGGCACTCTGAGGTCCTCTATCCATGTCAGGTTTCGTGGTGCTGGCAAGGGGCCTTTCAATTGCTGCATATCTGCTGGCGCAGCCGCTTCAGCCAGGTTTCGCGGCATTTTCAGAAAGTATATTTCGTATCCAACTGCTCCTGGCGCAATCGAAGACGGATTTGCCTTTGCTGTCCTTGAGCGCAGGGTTTAGGCCAAAAGAAAGAAACTCGTGGATGATCTGTCGCTGTGCGGCTCTGGCTGCTTCCGCGCCGGTTCCACCGCGGCCAGTGTCTTGCACCGCCAGGTGAAACGGCGTGGACCCTGGTTTATTCTTCAGCGTCGCATCACTACCCCCTTCGAGCAGGCATTTCACAGCGGCGGCGCATCGCGTACGGACTGCCCGGTGCAATGGTGCGGCGCCATTCTTGTCCTGGGCATTAATTTCGGCTCCGGCGTCGAGCAGGCATTGGATGGTTTCGACCTGCCTTTTCGCATTCCAATCGGGGCCGTTTATGTAGCCATCCGCCGCGTAGTGTAATGGGCCACTTTGACGATGATTCGTTGTGGAGTTTGGGTCGGCGCCGGCGGCCAGCAATAATCGAACAAGTTCAACGCGATAACCGGCAGCAGCCAGGTGCAGCGCCGTATCGCCGACGTAAACCCAGTGGACGATTTTCGATTCGTACAGTCGGGCCGCATCGATGAGGCATGTTGCCAGCCGGGGGTCCGCCTTTAGCAGTTTCTTGACGCTCGGTCGATCATCATCAAGTATGGCTGTGAGAATTGCATCCATCGAGGTTGGTGGCTGATCAGGCGGTCAGTGGGACTGATTTGTGTGTTTCAATAGCGAACCGGGGGCTACGCCCCTCCGACTCGTCTGCATTTTCAAACCGGCGCGCTAATACCATGCGGTCGATATGGCCGATTCGCGGCGAAAATCGAGCGTTGTCCAAAACGCGTCAGCAGCAAGGTAAAACCAGCAGAACCGGATAACGTGCCATTCAGCTCGCCGGCTCTGACTCCGCCCTTGAAAGCAATCTGCTGACGGCCCGATTGATGACTACACTCCGCCAGGAGCAACAAAATGACCACTTAGCCGCCGGCCTTGGCCTTGAGTTCCGCCACCTGCTTTTCCAGTTCGCGCGTGCGGCGGATCAACTCCGGCAACTGTTGTAACGCGATCATCTGCCGCTTCGCCCGCTTGTCCGGCGCGGCGGGGATGCCGAGCACCGTTCCCTTGTCAGGAATGTCGCGCATGACGCCGGACTTCGCGCCGACCGTGGCCTGATTGCCGAGGGTGAGATGTCCGGCAATTCCCGACTGCGAAGCGATCACGCAATAATCTCCCAGTCGCGTGCTGCCGGCGAAACCCACCTGGCCCATGACCAGGCAATGTCGGCCAATGATCACGTTGTGGGCGATGTGCACGAGGTTGTCAATCTTGGTGCCCTGGCCGACGACCGTGGCGCCGAGGGCGCCGCGGTCAATGGCCGTGTTGGCCCCGATCTCGACGTCGTCGTGGATGATCACGTTGCCGATCTGCAGCATCTTGCGGTGGCGGCCCTCGTCGAACACATAGCCGTAGCCGTCCGAGCCGATGACGGTGCCGGCGTGGATGGTGACGCGGTGGCCAATCTGGGACTGCGCGTAGATGACGACGTTGGGGAACAGACAGCCGTCGTCGCCGATCTGCGAGTCGCGACCGACATGGTTGCCACCCATGAGCACGGAGCGCGCGCCTAATCGCACGCGGGCGCCGACCACGCAGTTCGGCCCGATGTGCGCCGTGGGATCGATCCGCGCCGAGTCGGCGATGATCGCGCTGGGATGAATGCCGAGCGGGTGTTGGTCCGGCGGGAAAAAGACCGGCAGCACCCGCGCCACCGCCGCCCGCGCATTGGGCACGCGGATGAGGATTTTCTTCGCCGAGGTAAATGCGCCTGTCACAATGATGGCGGCGGCCTGGCTTTGCTCGGCGGCGGCGAAGTACGTGTCCTTATCGGCGAAGGTGAGGTCGCCATTTCGGGCGTGATCGGCCGACGCGAAGCCGGTCAATTCAACCGAGCCGTCGCCCAGGACTTCGCCCCGGAGTTGTTCCGCAATTTGAGAAACCGTAAAAGGCACGGCGTGATGGGATGGGCGTTCTGATTTTGCTCAGACATCCCGGAGACTTACCATCTGTTGAGCTTCGACATCCCAAACCTTCAAACGCAGACAACGGATGATTTCGACCGGATGGAGCGAAGTGGTTTTGGGCGTATTCAATTCGGGTATCTCAGTGAAGACCTCCGGCAATCGGTAAAAGGGGACGCGGGCATTCAAGTGATGGATGTGATGATAGCCGATATTGGCTGTGAACCAGGCCCAGAGCGGGCCGGTTTTGATATAACAGGAGGATTCCATCGCGGCTTTCTCGTAAGTCCAACCCGCATTGTCGTTAAAAGAAACGCCGGGAAAGTTGTGCTGGGCGTAAAACAGATAAGTTCCAATGGCGCTGGCGATGAAGTGAGGAATGACTTGCGTCAACAACAGCGCCGGCCATCCAAGGAACCAGGTAAGGGTCGCCGCGATCACGAAGTGCAACACGAAAGCGATGAAGCAATCATAATGTGCCCGCAGATTAGTGACGAACGGAGAAAGACACATCCCGTAAACAAACACGATCGGATACCCAAACAAGATGGTCAGCGGATGGCGCATAAACAGGTACTCAAAGCGCTTGGCCGCCGACGACTTCACGTACTGGGCTTTGGTCATGATGGGAAAGGAGCCAATATGCGAACCCCGGAGCTTGGAGTTGTGAGTGTGATGATGGTTGTGCGAGCTTTGCCAAATGCTGCTGGGGCTGAGAACCAGAATCCCAAAGATCCGCATCAAGCCCTCGGCCAGGCGGGAGTGGGGCAAGATCGCCTGATGCTGTTGATCGTGATAAATCACAAACAACCGGAGAATGAGCAGCCCGGCGAAAACACTGCACACGATCTTGCCGGCCCAATGAAAATTCCAAAGCGTCCCCGCCAGGGAAACCGCCAGGAGAAACGCGGTGGAAAGAAAATACCACCAGCTCCGCCCCGGGGAATCCGCGGCGTACGGCTTGGTTGCGAAGATGAGTTCTTTTCCTGTTCTCATACGCTTCAGTTTTCTCGCTTTTCGCTTCCGCTGTCAACAATTACTTCGCCGCGGCTGGGACACACAAAAACCTCCACTCGCCCGACGACGCGGCTGGTGGCCGACTTCCCCGCTCTATTCGGCGGCTGGGATTCAACATCCGGACAGCCGCCAGCCATCCCTCAAATCAGGCCGCCACCCGAAATTTGACGGCTTGGCGCTGGGATGGACGTGACGAGGGTGGGTGGAGTCCGACGCCGCTGACGCTTGTGCCGCCAGTATGTCGAAATTCCTTCGGTGGCCTTGTGCAGCCGGTCCTGGTCAGCCGCGCGGCGAATCATCCCAACCGCGGCAAACCACTTGGGCGGATTGGGGGCGGGATCGCAGGCAGGAGTGCGTTGATCGAACATTAGCCAACGCGCACCTTCCCAAGAATGCACGTAATGGTTGAATCACGGTTGAACGATTCGGTAGAAGCGCCTGGGCTGATTAGCCGAACTCGTGTCCTGCAAAATCAACGAACCGCCCGACACGGCCAGTGAGTTTGGCAGTGTCACCCAGTTTACCAGGTTCGAGCTTGTCTGAGCCTCAAAGCCGGCAAGTTCACCGGGAGAGACCGGCCATCCGTCGGCGTAATCTGAAATGAGTTGGAAGGCGCCGGATGGAACGAACCGCGGGTGGCTCAGCAGTTGCGGGACTTGCACGGTCAGTGCCGCGCTACTGCTGGCGCTGCCCACGGAATTGCTGACCGAAACCGAATAGACGCCCGCATCGGCACGGACGACATTGGCGAGCGCAAGCGTGTTGCTGGTGGCGTTCGAAACCGGCTGCCCATCTTTATACCAGGCGTAGGTGAGCGGCGCCAGCCCGAGCGCACTTGCCCGGAACACGGTGTTGCTTCCATAGGCCGCCGTCTTATTCACCAGCAGGCTCAGCACCAGCGGACTGTTCGTGCTGTAGGAAACGGAACCGCCCAGCGCAGCAACATAGTGATGCACTTTACATTCACAAAAGGCGGCGGAAGGATCCACTTCCCGCGGGGGATGCGGCTTAATTTCATAGCTCGTGTCGGAAAAATCAACCTCGTTCCAATTGGTTGGAGCGGTTCTGGCCTTATCGGCCGGGCAGTAAACTTGGACCGGCCATTCCAACCAGAAGGATCCATCGATATTCACCATCTGGTTCAAATTCGTAACCGATTGACCGGGATAGCTGTCTTCCCACACAGCGCCGAGAAGCGTTATTTGCCTCAGATTATTCTGACATCGGACAGCAAACCAGTAATCATTGGTGACTATGATGGCGGCAATGGGGTCAACCAGCAGGCGCGCATAATACGAAATAGCGACGCCCATGGAGTTAGTGATCGCGACACTATAATAATCGCTCTGGTTGGTTTGGGCGTTCGCGATGGTATAAATCGAATTGGTTTCTCCCGGGAGGATGGTCACCGTGAAATTGGCCTTGAAGTTGGTTCGATAGAACCCGCCGCCGGGGGCATTGGTGTCGATCATGAAGGTGATATTGGTGACATAATACAAATGTTGTCTGCGCCATTGGAACGAGATTGGCTGAAGCGCATTCGTCACAATGCTTACCTCAAACTGAACCGTCGATCCGGGGGTGGCATATTGGTAAAGCGGATTGACAACGACGGCGGGCCATCCGGGACGGTAGCCTAATTGTGTCGTCGGCGAGCCGTCAAGATTGACAGAATTGTTGTGGATTTTGCAGCGGCAAAACGGCGCCGAAGGATTAGCGAGGTTTGCGCCGGGAACCAATTCGTAGTCCACATCATTCCAATTGAAATCCGCCCAGGATGCCGGCGGTGAATGCGCGCCGTTCGCAGGGCAGAGGAGCCATTTCGGACCGTCGAGGTAGTTCGTCAGGTCCTGGAAGCTCGCGGGGAGATGGCCGGTATCACTGGCAAAGATTTCCGCGGCGAAGTTTATCTGGAGGAGGTTCCTCTCGCAATCGGACCTGGCGGTTACATCGTGCGCAAGGGCAAGCCCAGCGAATGGGAAAGGGACAACCGCTGCTGGCGCCGAAACGACGCTCAAAAGCAGTGGGCCAGAAAGCAAGATGGTGGTGACGTGTCGCAAACTTTACTCAAGCTTAAGAGCCGACTTTTTACGGTGTACCGCGAGTCTGGCGGAGCCGTGGTTTTTTGTAAAGAATAATTTGCGTGACCAGCAGGCTGCAAACGCGTGGCCGGGCGGAGGCGCAAACAATCCGGCATGTTTTGGACCGCGGCTGGCGCCGCCGCCATGCGGAACCGGCGTTGCGCCCGGCTCTCCGCCGAAGGTTGGGATTATCTCTGGAAGCAACCGCTGTTCGGAGCAGCTTAATGCCGGAACGTAACTTTCCCGCAACGCATCCGTGGGAGAAAGCAATCGCGTTAAAAGCTTGATTGTGGGTGCCGGGGGCGACACAGTTTTTAACCAGAGCGGTCAGAGACCGTTCGATTTTTGTTCGCTCGGCAAATGCAATGGAAGGCCTTTGAGGAAGTCGCAATATCGGCTCAGCCCGGGGTGGTAACTGCGCTCGGTGGCCAGCGCAGCGTGCTTCCGTCGAATGACTTCCATAAGCCGGTGGATCGTTTCATTGTCATTGATTCAGAGCGAGTCCGGAAAATGGGTCGCACGGGCGACTCGCCCGCGCCGGTCGGCGACCTGCCGACCGGAGGAGCGAGTCCGCAGCTCCGTAGGAGCGACCTATTTGTAGCTGACGGGTCCCACCCAGCCAAAAGCCCCGTCGGGGCGGCATCTTCAGGTTCGATGCCGCTCCTACGGAGCGCGTCGGGTCGGCGGGAGTCCCGCTCGGGTGCCGGTCGCTTAGCTTTGAATCGTTAAGCGGCGGCGCGCAGGTCATGAGTGAGGAAAAGAGCCATTGGATCAGAGACATGGTGATGGCCGTGGTTGTTTTGGCGACGCTGGGTTGGCTGGCCACTTATATTCCGGGGGTTTGGCCTTGGGTGAAGGCGACGGCTACGTGGTTTCTATCGTGGTTTGTGTTCAGCAAGGTCCCGGTTCCGGTCTGGCTCCTCGCACTGCTATTGATTGCCGCCGTTTTAGTGGTCGCGCGTTTCGCCGCTTCGTTGTTTAATCGGCGCAGCTCGAGCGCCCCGAACTGGCTCGACTACAAGAACGATTTATTTCACGGGGTGAGGTGGCGTTGGACTTTCGGCGCCTCCGGCATGATTCTCAATCTCTCGTGCTTCTGCCCGCGCGATGATACGGCATTGGCCCATACCGAACGTTTCGACGGCCGTACTTCGTTCAAATGCGGGAAGTGTGGCGCTACGTTCGGCCCGATAAGAGGCGACCGCGAGCAGGTCATGGCAACAATTGAGCGGCAGATTGACCGAAAGCTCAGAAATGACGAGTGGAAGAAGCGAACCCCGACCGTTGCGCCCTAAGACCCTGTTGAAAAACGCCACTTCCCGTAGCAGCCGAGGTAACGAGGCTTAAATTTTCTCGGAAACAGAAGCGATAGGAGAGCCTTCCCACGTCGAGTCGCGCATTCGTCTGCCGAAGCCGCTCCATCACTAGCGGCAAATCCAGCATTCCTCGCGCCGCAGCTTGTTCAACCAGTCCAATCGTTCCAATCACCGCAAGTCCGCAATGAACGGCGGCAAGGCGTCCGGCGCGGTCGTCCATCAGAACCGCATCGGCTTTGATCTCACACGCCAGGCAAATTGCTTCCAATTCGCCTTCGTCCACGTCCAGCGAGAGGTTGAGTGCCTTTGGCGTTTGAACGACAGCCCAAGCCGGCAACGAGCGCGCCCACTCCCGCACGAGCGGGGGAGTGTTCGGCTGTTGAAGTTCGCGGAAAACCGTCGGCGGAATCACCACCTCGCTGAAAAGGCGGGGGAGCACTGTTTCCTCGTCGCACAGAATGAGGTAATGCAACGGCGAAGTGTCCGAGACGACAACGCTCACGAAGGAGCGAGGATTTTCTCCAACGTCGCCTTGTCAGCTTCCAAGTCCGCAGCGGAGTAATTCAGCGGCACACCGCGTCCTTTGAGGAAAGCCTCCGCCTGCCAGTAATCAAGGCCCAGCAGCTCGCCGACTTGCCGATGCGAAAGGCGTCCGGCGCGATACCCCTCAATCGCGGCGACTTCCATGACGTGGCGCCCTACCGCGTCCGGCGTTGCTCCCCACTGGCGGGCGACATGATCGGGCAATTTCAGCGTGACTTGCATGACGCCTTAAACCTACCACAACGGCGGCGGCTGTGGCAAGCAGGGGTGGAGGTGTAATTTGGCCGGACAACCGCGGGGCTCAGGACTACCCTCCCCGGTGTCCGCGCAGGAGTTCACGCGCGCAAGCGGAAACGAAAATCTTAACCGGGATGATGCTGCGCTTGATATTACAATGGTGATTTGCGAAGCGCCACAAATCCAAAATCCACCACGCCCCTATAAGAGCTGGTGCCTCGGCTAGGACTTGAACCTAGAACCAATTGATTAAGAGTCAACTGCTCTGCCAATTGAGCTACCGAGGCAATCCAAGAACGCGGAAACATGAAGGCAGCAAAAAAATTTGTCAACCCCGCGCCCAAGTGCTGCGGCACGTCGGGGGCAAGCAGGCGCTTGCTCAGCCCCAACGGGGCTGAACAAAGGCTGGCTTGCACCCTCGGCCGCGCCCGGCCAAAAGATTGGCTTGTGGTCGCGGCGCGGATTCCGAATCATGGCGCGGTCGAAATTCTCGACCGTGGCAACTGAAATTGAGTGACTAATTTGACGACCGAACCCGCCATCACTCCCGCCCTCATCGAGCAGCACGGACTCTCACCGGGCGAATTCGACCGCATCAAGAGCCTCCTCGGCCGCGAGCCGAATTACACGGAGCTGGGGGTCTTCTCGGTCATGTGGAGCGAGCATTGCTCCTATAAGAATACACGGCCGCTGCTCAAAACTTTCCCCACCCGCGCGCCGCGAATCCTGGTCGGCGCGGGCGAGGAAAACGCCGGCATCATCGATATCGGCGACGGCCTGGCGATCGCGTTCAAAATCGAATCGCATAATCATCCCAGCGCCGTCGAGCCGTTCCAAGGCGCGGCCACCGGCGTCGGCGGGATCATCCGCGACATCTTCACCATGGGCGCGCGACCGCTCTGCACGCTCAATTCATTGCGCTTCGGCGATCTGGCGTCGCCCGAAGTTCGCCGCCTCTTCGGCGGCGTCGTGGCGGGCATCGCCCATTACGGGAACTGTTTTGGGATTCCGACGATCGGCGGCGAGATTTATTTCGACCCAACCTACGAAGGCAACCCGCTGGTCAACGTCTTTTGTCTCGGCGTGTTGCGCCACCACCAAATCGTCCGGGGCGCGGCCCGCGGCGTTGGCAACCCGGTCTTCTATGTCGGGCCGGCGACGGGGCGCGACGGGCTGGCCGGCGCCGCCTTCGCGTCCCAGGATTTGACTGAAGCGTCCGCCGAGCAGCAGCGCGGGGCGGTGCAAGTGGGCGATCCGTTCATGGAAAAGCTGGTGATGGAAGCCTGCCTCGAATTGCTCGCCACCGGCGCCGTGGCCGGCATTCAGGACATGGGGGCGGCGGGATTGACCTGCTCGACCTGCGAAACCGCCGCGCGCGCGGGCACCGGCATCGAGATCGAATTGAGCCAGGTCCCGCAGCGCGCGCCGAACATGACCCCTTACGAAATCATGCTCAGCGAATCGCAGGAGCGGATGCTCATCATCGTGAAAAAGGGCCGCGAAGCCGAGGTGCGCAAGATTTTCGACAAATGGGACCTGCCGTGGGCGGAGATCGGCGTCGTCACCGACACCGGCCGTATGGCGGTGAAAAACCGCGGACAAATCGTCGTCGATATCCCGGCCGCCAAGCTCGCCAACGAAGCGCCCATTTACCAGCGCGACGCGCGCGAGCCGGCTTATCTGAAATCGGTGCGCGCCTTCACCCTCGAGCAAATGCCGGATACCAGCGACGTGGAGGGGGATTTGAAGGCCCTGCTGGCGTGGCCGAGCATCGCCTCGAAGAACTGGGTCTATCGCCAATACGATCACATGGTGCGCGACGGTTCGGTGGTCGGTCCAGGCTCGGATGCAGCAGTGGTCCGCATCAAGGAGGATTCGCTGCCGCCGGACAGTTTGTCGGCGGAACGTCCGGCGCTGGAAGCCCCTCCCGCCATCCCGGAGAAGTTTCTCGCCCTGGCCGTCGATTGCAACGCGGCTTACGTTTATCTCGACCCGTACGAAGGGGGCAAGATCGCCGTGGCGGAAGCGGCGCGCAACCTGGCTTGTACCGGCGCGGCGCCGCTGGGCGTGACCGACAACTTGAATTTCGGCAACCCGCACCGTCCCGAACTTTTTTGGCAGCTCCAGGAATCGGTGCGCGGCGTCGCCGAGGCCTGCCGCGCTTTCAACGCGCCGGTGACCGGCGGCAACGTCAGCCTTTACAACCAGAGTCCGGCCGGCCCGATCGACCCGACGCCGACCGTGGCGATGGTCGGGCGGATCGAACGGGCGGAACACATCACCACGCAATGGTTCAAGAACGAGGGCGACGCAATCATCCTGCTCGGCGACTGGATCGATTCCAACGATCCGTTGCTGGGCCTGGGCGGGTCGGCCTATCTGCAAGCCATTCGCAAACTCAAGACCGGCGCGCCGCCCCGTTGCGACTTGGAAAAAGAAACGGAGTTGCACGGCGCGCTCCGTTCGCTGATCTATGCCGGCGGCATCCTGAGCGCGCACGATTGCAGCGACGGCGGCCTGGCGGTGGCCCTGGCCGAATCGTGCATCTCGCAACAAGTCGCCCGCGAAACGCCGCGGCTCATCGGCGCGCGCATCGATTTGTCCGCGCTCGAGGGAGTTCGGCTCGACGCCCTGCTCTTCGGCGAGACCCAAAGCCGCATCGTTATTTCCGTGAAAGCCATCGACGCGGTGAAAGTCGTTGGACGCGCGAAACTGCTCGGGGTGAGCGCCGCCCGCGTCGGCGCCGTGGGCGGCGAGACATTGGCGATCAAGACGGCCACCGGCGAATGGAATTGGCCGCTGGCCGAACTGCACGACCGCTGGTGGAACGCCATCGCCCGGGCGATGAAATAGCCGGCCATGGTTCGCGAGGGTCAACCCAGTACCTCGACAAGCGGAAAGAAGCGGTCCGATACCGGGAGACCAATTCACGAAAGTGGCAAGGGTGAGGACCGATGCGTTTTCGAGTTTGCAGACCAGCGAGACTGGCTTCCTCGGCGAGGCTCTCGGCTCGATTCAGGGTTGCATCACGGCACGATAGAATCTCTGGCGGAACTGGCCGGCGTTCGTGTCGATAAAGTCCAAAGGGCTAGTCGGTGCTGTGTTCGTATAGACGGGAGTCCAATCCGCCAGGTTGCTTGAAGCTTCAATGATCACGTTCACCGGTGGCCAGTTTTGGGTGGTTACTCGGAATTGCCCCTCCGGCATCGGAATCGGTGGATTAAACTGGATGCTGCCGACCACGCTGCCATCGGTGTTGAGTTGCGCGATTCGGTAACGGCGCAGGCCGTTCACACTTCGGAAATTTCCACCAATCAGGATCGTGCCGACAGGCTGCACCGCGACAGAAAGGACATCTGCCAGGAAATCTTCTTCCCCTCCCAGCCGTGTGTTGAAGGTCGCATCGAGGGAGCCATCGGGATTCAACCGCGAGACTCCGCGCGGATTGCCGCCCGAGAAGCTGGCCGCGTATCCCCCGATGAGGAGGCGGCATGTCCAATTATCTCAATCCCGACAATAGCAGAACTCCTGACGCACCCTGAAGAAGCGCGTTTGGGCGTTGGTGAACGAATTGGTCACTACAACGTCAATGGGCGCGAGTTTTGCGCGGTAGCGAGCCAAGGCCTGCCAGTTCGGAGGAGGCAGCGAGTCGGTGAACTCCACCGTGTAGTCGTATAGTTGCGGACCTGTGAGATGAAAGAGGATGGAGTTGCCATCGCGCTCGATGCGGTCAATGACGGGCGGGAGGACCAAAACCGCCACGACGTTGCTGTGGCTGAATCGGCTGGGGACATCGACGCAGAAACGCGGGTCTATGCCCACCTCGCCGTCGATGCGCAAAGCGTCGGCAGAGTTGCTGAGCGTGTAGATCCAAGATTCAAAATAGGGCGGAGGACCGGGATCAACGTGGAACACGATGCTGTTTGAAAAAATGAATCCGTAATCGAAACTGAAAATGATTGGATCACCGGGTGGACAGGGGACAACGCTGAAAACAGTCCGCGCGTCTTTCCCCAGAAATGTCATCGTGGCAAGCTCTCCCTGCGGATCGACTGTCAGTCTGACAAAGCTCTGGCTTTCATTCGGCAGGGCGGAGAGGAAACCCCCTGCAATCCCGCAACACTCGTTGTAGGTGCCCGATATGATTTGATACAGGCCGCTCGCAGCCTCGCTTTGTGCATCAGCCGAGTGGAAGGACACAACGAACGCCGACGTGATGGCTGACAAAATGATTCTATTCTTTAACATAACTTTCTCCGATTAACTGATGCCACCTAACGAGGCAGATACGAGACGAACACTAATCTTCTTCCGACCTGGCTCTCTCGCCAGCCCAGTCATTCTTCACGACTTTGGGCGGTGAGCCTTCATTAAGTACAAAAAGAAACGCACCCAAAGGTTACAAACCAATGGATTGCGATTTTTAGTTTGCCAATTTCACGTTCTTCAGGGAACTAAAGCTGGGTCATGGCGCCAAATCACTTCTCCCGGATAAATGGCCCGGCCGCGATTAACGCTGTCGGCATTCATGTCCACGACATCTTTGCCAGGCATGGTCAGCACGTGTCCGGCAACGAACAGGATGTTGCCGGCGCGGTTGTGGCGGCCGGGGAATTGGCTGGCGAAGGCTTTGGGCTCGCCAGTGTAGGCCGATTGGAATGGGCAAAGTCTCTCTTCTCCTGGAACCCCGTCGTCCAGAAAGAGCGCGGTTCTTTCAGGCACCTTGATTTGGGCCATCTTAAGTTCTTCGAAATTGGCAGGCCCCGGTTCTGGGCGGCCTTCATAATCCGGCATGAGCTTCGAGTTTATCGCCAGCGAAAAATTCGGATACGTGGCGGATACCGCCGAAAACCGGGCTCTCGGGCAGTGGAATACATTTCCTGGCGGATAAAACTCCTGCTGAGATGAGGGCGTCTGCGCGTACTGCGCCATGGTGGCGATTCCCATCGTGACTGCCAACGCGTTGTACCACACGTCGCTATTGGTGGAGGCGGCCGTTATTTCCCAGGTGTTGATTCCATCCACAGCCGATTCGCGAGGCAACGTGTCCTCATTGTCGTCGGCGTAAAGGTGAGTGGCGTAGCCCCATTGCTTCAGGTTATTCATACAGGCAATCCGCTGCGCCGCCATTTTTCCGCGAACGACGCCGCCAGCCGTCAACGCAAACAGCACGACCAGAATCACGATGACGACCAGCAGTTCCAGCAGCGTGAAGGCGGAGCAGTTCCGGCGTTTCATAAGAGTCTTTGCGTTTTCACGGAAAAGTTGGACCTGCCTCCTTCGTTTTGGTTGCAGGCCGTTCTTCCCGCGACCGGTGTTCATCAAATAATGCTTCTGCGGCCAGCTTCTCCCGCATGTCCGCGACGTCGTCTTCGACGCAGGGTTCGAAGCCACGCGGACTGCCCGGAAACATTTCGAGAATTTGATGATCCTTCAGGTTCACCATTGCCTGCTGAAACATTGTCGCAGCACCGGCCGGCAGTTTGCCTCGGCTCACCAGAAGATAAGCCGCATCTTGAAACCGCTTCAGCGGAACGAGCTTTTCTCCGGCGGCCACTTGCATGAAGCGCCGCTCCGTCACCACGCCAGCGTCATAGGTCGCATTGAGCACAGCTTCCACTGGCGTCATATCGCTGAACGGGTTGCCCAGCGTCGGAGCAACAGGCAGTGGACTGTTCAGTCTGGCGCTCTCGGAGAATTCCTCCTGGCCGTCCAGGTAACGGTACTTCCACAGGTCGTTCGCGCGGATTCCTGAGTCCGCTAGGAAAACCTTTGTCCAGAAGGTGAGGGTTGAATCCAACGTGCCGAACAGAAAAGATCTTCCCCGCAGATCCGAGAGTGTTTTGATGCCAGTCTCTTCACGAGTGAAGATCACTGCCGATTCTCCTCGCGGCGAACTTGTTCCAGACGAAGGCAGCACATTTACCAACGGTTCGATTCCCGGATCCTGCATCTTTGCGCGCAGGTATTCCCGGGCATTGATATGCATGAAATCCACAGAGCCGTTTAGCAGATCAGCCACCGCCTTCGTCTGGCCTTTGTACAATCTCAGATCAATACGGATTGGTGTTCGGGCCAGAGCAGTCATCCTTCGCTCGACGTGCTCCACGAGAGGCGCCGCTCTCAAGACCCGGTCCAACGGATTTCCTTCAGCCACGAAGGCGATGGTGAACCGTTTCTCCCCGCTGCGCAGTCGCGCGGGTTCCATGCCGGCCATCGCTGAAAGCGTCTCAGACTTAATCGCGAAGAACGGGTTTGGCGAAGTCCAAATCTCTTGAAGCTGGCGCGCGGTCTCGGTGCGAAGGATGGCCAACGCGATCGTTTTGCGCGTTTTTTCTTCGTTGGCTTTGGCCAGAAGACTGAGCGTCAGAACCATTCCGATAATCAATCCCGCAATCAGCGTTGCCAGCGCCGGATTCCTGACGACCCATCGACGAAAACGAAGAATCGGTCCGGCTGGCCGCGCCAGAATCGGCTCGCGTCGCTGCCAGCGCTCAAGGTCTTCCGCAAATTCCAAAGCGGAGCGGTAACGCCGCGCCGGCTCCTTATCGAGGCACTTCAGACAGATCGTTGCCAGATCGCTGTTCACTAATGCATTGACCGAGTTGGGGTGCGGCGGCTCCTGCTCCATCACCTGGCGCAAGATTTCGATTGGTCTCGGTCCTTCAAACGGGGGCCGCCCGGTCAACAGTTCATAGAGAATCGCGCCGAGACTGTAGATATCTGCCGAACCGGAAATCGGCCTTCCGGCGGCCTGCTCCGGCGGCATGTAGCTCGGGGTGCCGAGTAATTCGGCCGTTTGTGTCAGCGCCGTTTCCTGATCTACGAACTTGGCGATGCCGAAATCGGTCAAGTGCGGGTTGCCATCCTGGTCCAGAAGAATATTGCTCGGCTTGAGATCACGATGAAGTACGCCGCGCTCGTGAGCATAATGAACGGCCCTGGCTACTGTCGCCATGAGTCGGGCGATCTTAACCTGTGGCGGACTGGTTTTGGCAAGGCGCGCTCCCTGATTCGAATCGAATAGACCCAATGACGCAAAGTCATGGGCACGATCGGCGAGACTCACACCCTCAATGAGCCTCATCACCAAGAACGGATTCGCCTCGTGTTCGCCCACTTCATAAATCGGAACGATGTTTGCATGATCGAGTTTGGCCGCAGCTTCTGCTTCCCGACGAAAGCGGGCCAACGCTGCAGGAGAGGCAAGGTCCCCAACGCGAATCATTTTCACGGCCACAAGCCGGTTCAGCGAGCGCTGGCGGGCTCGATACACAACGCCCATCCCTCCGCGTCCGATTCGTTCCAGGATTTCATAATCCACCAGACCGAATTTCCGGTCACCGTCCGCACCGGGATCCAGAAGCTTGCGGTCATCGTCAGCTGCGGTCTGGCACGAAAGCCCAAGGTCCAACAAACACTTTGGACACTGGTGAAAAGAAACGTCCTTGTGGATTTCGCCGCCACAAGACGGGCACTTTAAGGTTTGGATTATGGGCGCATCCGCACTCATGCGTACATTAATGGTACAACAGCAATTAACTTACGCGGTTACAGACACCCGCAGCGGTAACAGCGCCAGCCGGTCAGGCCAGCCTGTAATAAACGAGCCCACTCGGCGCCATTCAGTTCAGGGCAGCGAACAACTGGCGGATTTCGTCGTCAATCTCATCCGGGCTGGCCACCGTTCGCTCGATCTGGCCTCGCACGAGCTCGCCAAAGCGACGTCGCAGCCGATGAACGGTTACTTTCACGGCTCCCTCGCTCAGGTTCAGTTCGGTCGCAATTTCGCGATACGGCTTTCCCGCGTTATCTCCCGTGAGATAATCCTTTAATTTCTCGAACAACTCGCCCTTTCGCGCGGCAATGTATTCGTTGCGAAGCTGGTTCATCACGCGCTCCAGAAGCATTAGCGCCCAACGACGATTAAAACTCTTCTCCGGGGTCAGGTGGTCACACGGTTCGAGTGATTCCCGATCCTCAGGTTTGAGTTCGTCCCAGGAAACGAACACGTGCCGGCCGCCGCGTTTCAGGGTGTGTGTCTTGTGCCATTCATTATCCAGAAAGTGTTTCAGCGACACCAGCAGGAAGGATCGAAAGCGCCCTTTCGCGGGAGCGACGCCTGCCAAACCGCGGTTCTCCAGAAGATGAGCGAAAAACGCCTGGGTCAAGTCCTGGGCTTCATGAACCGCATGGCCGCGTCGTCGGGTGTAAGCATAAAGTGGAAGCCAATAAATGCTACAGAGTTTGGCCAAGGCCGCTTCGGCCCCCTGGCCTGCTCTCAACACTACGCTCCAATGGGTGGTCCCAAATCTTGCGGCTCCAGTGGCAGAACCCTCGGATTGGCCGGGTGACGGCAGCATAGATTTATCACAGCTTACCCCAAAGGATGGTCAGGTCAACATTGGACTGAATCGAATCATTGCGCTTTTGTTCTACTCCGTGAACGTGTCGGTTCTGATCTTTGACACTTTGCTTATGGGTGCCATTCGGGATCCCTTTTTGGTTTGACTCCTTTTCGGTAGTTCGCTCCTGCGCGTTCCGTGCGCAGTTTCTCATCCGTGCCGCCTTCCTGCCAAATCCAACCGGAATATAAACCCAGTGGATTGATCGGAATGGCGCTTAGGTGACCCGTAAATCTTTGAGAACCCTTTGCGCGCCGAACCAGGCCAAACAAATGCGATCGTGCCCGACGAAGTCCACCCTTTGCGCTGTCACGAACGCATTCGGGATCGTTTTCGGAGTGCGCGCGTCTGGTACGCCGGCGCGGTTTCCTGCAGCGCCGCGACGGCTTCGACTGCCGGGTGAGGCTGGACAATCACAGGACGAACTTGAAATCGTGTGACACTTTTGTTGACCCGTAGTTAAACTGCTGGCATGCTTTCCCCGATGAAGCTGCGGGACAACCAGACTTTTATGTCGCTCTACTACGAGCCGAACGCCGTGGAGGTCGCCACCGGCGAGGCGGACTCGTTTGCGTCGGTTGATTCGTGGCCGCGGGAGACGAAGCAGTTGGGGCAGGTCGCCACGCCTGAGCCGGTCGCAGCCGCAATGGCGAAGTGGGTGATGTCGGCGAAACCGCGCACCGTGCTCGATCCAGCCGCGGGTTTGGGCGGGCTGTTGGCAGCGTGCCGACAACTCAGTGGGCGTGTGCAATTGGTGGGCGTGGAGCGTGACACTAAGACGTTGCAGCGGGCCAGAGCGACGGCGCCGCGCGGCACAAAGCTGATTCTGGCCGATTATCTCAAGTCCGACGGCGGTCTTTTCGACGGCATCATCGCCAACCCGCCTTACGTGAAGGCGCACCGGCTTCACTACACGGAGAAGGATTGGCGCTTCTTCGAGGAGCGGCTAGGCACGCCGCTGGACCGGCTCACGAATCTCTACGCGCTCTTCCTACTCAAGATTTGGGAGGACCTTGCGCCCGGCGGACGCGCCGCCGTGATACTGCCAGCGGAATTCATAAACGCGAACTTCGGCGAGGAAATCAAGGAGCGGTTGGTGCGGGCGATTCGCCCGGCGGCGCTCGTGGTCTTCGCGCCGGCGCTAAACGTCTTCGAGGGCGCGCTCACAACCAGCGCCATCGTGTTTCTCGACAAGGCCCGTGCAGCGAAAGCGCCGGGCTGGGCGAAGCGCATTGAATCCGTTGAGGAAGCGGACCGGTTTGTCTGCAAGCTCTGCGCCGGGACAGTCGAGGGTGCAAGCTACGGTTGCCTTGACCTTACGCTCCTCAATCCGCGCGACAAATGGCTGAACCTGCTGCTTAACGAAAAGGCCCAGACCGATTCAGCGTTGTTTCCGAATCGGGTCGGCGATTACTTCAACTGCCGCCGTGGCATCGCAACAGGAGCG
>Ga0137384_10000058_pt1 | contig 76270 bp, 60 predicted proteins | sample SagtaG_2_FD_104922 | JGI IMG/M metagenome (GOLD analysis project Ga0137384, IMG submission 104922) | Vadose zone soil microbial communities from Sagehorn Ranch, Mendocino, California, USA - Sage2_R_60_16 metaG | ecosystem: Environmental > Terrestrial > Soil > Vadose zone | place: USA... | reverse complement strand
TCTCGTTCCATTGCTCTCCACCTCGCGTTGCCGCGACGCAGTTACGGTTCGATACCACACGGTGCTCCACCGCGTGAGAGCGGACTTCCACCGCTCCAACCCAGCGCCTTCTCAGGCGCACTAAGGACATCGCGCTGCGATGTCCCCGCCCGCGTCAGAGCGGGCGGAACGGATCGCGCGCGACGCTCGAATCACGCCCCACGTTGCGCCGCAACCTCGCGGCGCGGACGGCGCAGCGCGCCGTCCCTACCTGTCGAAAAGCGGTCGTTCACCATCGCCATGGTAGGACATTGCGCTGCCATGACTACGCTCCCGCCGCCCCATCCGCCATGAAGGTTGGCCACGAGACACGTCTTGCCATGGTCCACGTGGACGAGGAATGCAATGTTCCGGCTATGCTGCTTAAACCATACAACCGAGCCGGACCATCTGCCCAACCAGAAACCGAATCGCAAGCGGCTAAACAGCCGCTGCGGGGCAGCGGGGCGTGTGCCGGTTGTGATGCGCCGGGCGTTCGAACGTGCGCTAATTCGATCGGACGGAACCGTCGGGCATGATGGTCTGGTTGAAGGTTGCCCCGCTGAAATCGGCTCCGTTCGTAAGTGAGCCGCGCAGGTCGGCTTGCGTCAGGTCGGCGATCCGCAAAATGGCCCCCGTAAGATTGGCGTTGGTGAGGATGGCCTGGAACAGAAAAGCCTGGACCAGGTTCGCGCTCCTCAGATTGGCATTGCCAAAATTCGCGCTGGCCAGAATGGAGCGGGAGAGGTTGGCATTAGTCAGGATCGACCCGCGCAAATCAGCCTCGATCAAGGAGACTTCGTTCAGCGAAGCCGCGGCCAGGTTCCGATTTGTCTCGCCTTGGTTCAGGATCTGCCACGTTAAAAGCGACTTGGGATCAATTAAGGTATTTGTGTTTACCTGGGTCCGCCTGAAATCCACCCACCGAAGGTTTGCGCGGCTCAGATTGGCGTTGCGCAAGTCCGACCCGCTGATGTCGGTCTCCGTCAAGTCCGCTCCGGAAAGATCGGTGCCATTGAAGTTCACGTTTTGCATCGTGGCAAAACTTAGATCGGCATTCGTCAGCACTCGCCCGGTTACGCCATTGTTTACCAGGTCCCAGACCAGCCGCCATTTGTCGGCGATCAATGTGTTCGCGTCCAACTTGGTTTGACTGAAGGAAGCGAAACGCAAATCCGCGCCAACCAACACGCTAAATCTGAGATCGGCGTTGCTCAGGTCGGCATTGAATAGGTTGGCGCTCCCAAAATCGGCAAAACTGGCATCGGCGGACTGAAGATTGGCGTCATCGAGGATAGCGGAGAAAGCTTCGACGCCAAACAAGTCCGCGCCGGACAGGTCGGCTAAAGTCAGGTCCGTAAAGCGCAAATCGGCGCCGCTCAGATTGGCGTGATTCAAAACGGCTTGCGACAGGTTGGCGGCAAAAAGCTTCGCGCCATAAAAATTCGCCCCGGTCAGGTCGCCGCCGGCGAGTTGTGCTCCGTTAAGATCCCCGAAGGGCTGTTCGATAGCGGACCGCACGCGATAAAAACTTTTGGCAGCCGGCTGGGCTTGATCGATGATGCGGAATACCTGGCCGGTGGAGGACGGCAGCTCTGCGCTTAGGGCCTCCCAGGTCGCCAGATCCTCGCTTCGCTCAAGTCGGTATTGTGGGAACAGTTGCAATCCGCCCGCTGGAATCGGTGATTGAGCGGTCCACTGGATGACCACACCGGCTGAATTGGTTGCGCTAATCGTAATGCGGAACCCGCTCTCGGCGTGGGTGGTGGCGGCGGCGATCAAAAAAACCGCCAGCAATCCCTTTGATGTCACGTCTGCAACACGCCCGGAGTTCATGGGACGGCGAAGACTCGATAGAACCTTTGTCGATTGGTGTTTGCCATGAAGTCCATCGCGGTCGCGATGCCGTCGGCCGCGGTTATATCGCCGGGCAAATCAACCCAATTGGCCTCATCTAACCGCGTCTTATACTGGATGCGATAGGCCCGCCCCGGCATGGCACCCCAGCTCAGCGTGACCCCGTTTTGATCGAGGCCGATGGGGCCAAGCACCAAATCCAAAGCGACTACAGCAAATGTCGTCGAGTCGCTGCGGTTCGGTGAACCATTATCGGTGACCGTGACGGTGATGGAATTGGTGATCGCTCCGGGAGGACCAGATGGAGTCCAGGTAAGGATTCCATTCGTCGAATTGATACTGGCTCCGGCGGGCGCGTCCGGCCCAAGGCTGAAGGACAACAGTTGGGCCGGGATGTCCTTGTCAGTGGCGCTGAACCTCAAAGTCAACAAGGTTCCTTTCAACACCGTCAGGTTACTGGCAGCCGATAGGATCGGGGGCGTATTGGTGGCAAGAGAAAGGGGGTTCGCGGGATCGGATCCGAAGTCAAGTTCATCGCGATCCAGGTAGCCGTCTTCGTCGCGGTCGATGCCGATTCGCCTTCCACTGCCGGCAGGCGCCAGCGTGTAGGTTTGTTCGCTTCCGACTCCGGCCAATGCCCGCAGCGCAATGGGAGACGACGTTTCCGTCGCGCGGTCGGAGAGAAATCTTCCCGTCGTCCGATCATAGAGCCAACCTCGGCTTAGTCCGTTCTCCATGCCTTTGACCACTAAATCGACGCGACTGGTGCTGGCGCTGGCTAACGCAATCATGCGATCGATCAATTGCGCGCGGGCTGGACTGTTGATCGTGGTTTGGCGTCCGACCGCGGCCGGGGTGTCCTTGCTTGGCAATCCGGGCGGCCGGAGAATATCAATGAACGAGCCTTCCGGCAAATCGGATCCCGAAAAGGAGAACAGGAAAGCCGCGATGTCCGCCGAGTCCTGATCGCTTCGGATGTCAAAGCCGTCCTGTACGAAGCGGACCAGAGTATCCACGCTGCCATCGTGAAAAAAGCCGAAGCCAGCGCGACTGCTCGGGTGCGAAAAGTCCGTCCCGAGTTTGTCGTAAAGATTGCGCAACTGGGCGATCTTAAACGGCAGTTGCGCGGAGCGTGGCAAGGCAATCAGCGCCGCGTGGTGCGCGGCATTAGTGCCGAGCGCGAGACTCAGCCATCGAAACCCATTCCAGGCCAGATCCGTGCCAACGCCGCTGGGAAGTGTATGGCAAGCGATGCAAGTGGTTGCGTCGCGTCGGAAGGCCGCCAACCCTGCTTGGGCGTTGCCGTTTGGCAAAGGAGACCCCGCCGGTAGGCTGCCACGCCCCAGGGAATATTGGTCCGGCAGCGTCACGTTGGTTGACAAGGTGTTATCGAACTGCCGGAACGGGTTGGGCGGGAAACGCACCGTGCTCAGGAAATCCTTGAGTTCCTGCATCTCGGCGGTGGTCAAGCCCGTGGCGGCCCCTTGCAGGTTCGTGAACGTGGCATTGAACTGTTCGAGGCCATCGCGGTCACCCCGCCAATGAAAGGGTTCGTGCCCAATTATATCCTGCAAGGTTTGCGTGGTCATCGGTCCTTTCATCGGATGAAAGTTATTGGTCACCGCTGGCGGGAACCGGCCAAAATTGATGTTGCTTTGGGCAATGAGTTTGAAAGTGCCAGCGGGGTTGCCCAAGTCCCAGGCCAGCCGGTCAAAACGCGCGTCCAAATGGCAGGAGGCACATGCAGCTTGGCCGAGGCCGGAAGTTGCGTGAGTGTCGTAAAGGTGTTTCCGGCCTGCCTTGATGATCTGCGGTGTCGGATCGAACAAGGGAAGGGTATCCACTACGGCTTCGTTGGTGGTATCAAGGGTCGAGATGCTGGCCGCGAATCGGTTTAAAACATAGAGTCGGTGCCGGCTGTCATCCACCGCCAGCCCGGTTGGCCCTTGGCCGAGTGCAATGGCCGGCTCACGGCCAATCCGGCCGCCGGCGGAGTCGATAATGATCAGATTATCCGAGCCCATGCCGCTCACATACGCACGGCTGCCATCGTCGCTCCATACCATTCCCCGCGGGTCACCGATGGATTGATTGCGTTGTGTTTCCGAAACCAATGGCGTCAGGTAGTCCAAGTGGGAATTCAAGTCCACGATGGCGTCATTCGAAATCCCCGGTTCGAGCAGGGCGAGGTGTACCTGCACAAAAATTCCATCCAACACCGGTTCAAAGCGGAGCTGGTTCAAAGCTTCCGTGCCGACGACGCCGATTTTGCCCGAGACTGGATTCACAGCGACGTCCATGCAGATGTTCATAAGGTGATCCACGTAGCGCGTCGAGAGGCTGGCCGCGTCGATCACGGCCAAGTCGTGGTCGGGCATGTCCCAGCCGACGGGGCGGCCACTGAAAACCGCATTGGTGCCGCTGATGAATTCCGTCCAGTCGCCCCGATTATCATCCATCCATCGGCCCTCCTTGTTTTTCTTAACAATCAGGCCGACACGCGGTGGCGCGGCCGTTGCGATGAGCGGGTTAATCACCGGAACAAAATTTGTCCCTCTGTTTGGCGGTGGATCTTGCCCACCCTGCGGACCTTCCGGGAAGCTAACTGGGCTGGGGCGCGGAACGCCCTGCGAGACGCCGGTGCTGATGATGGTGGACGAATTACCGGACTCGAATATCGCCACATAGACCGTGCCTCCGTCCGGGCTTGTGGCCATCGCTTTGGGTCGGTTTCCCTCGATGATCAGGTTGGTCACCACCTGAAATGTGGCCGGGTCGAGTACCTGGACGGTGTGCGGCTGGGCGCAGCAGATAAAGGCGCGTTGCGGCGTGCCCGCGAAGACAACGTCCGCCGGTTCATTTAACGTGCTGATCGTTCCGACGACCCGCAGCGTTGCCAGATCGACGATGGTGACCGAATCCGAGATAAAATTGACCACCCAGATTTCTGAATCGTTGCGGAACCGTACTGAAACCGGATCCAAACCGACACTCACGCTGCCCAGAGCGGCTGGCTTTCCGGCAGTGACGTCGAACAACTCCAGCCGATTATCTGGCAAGTTGCACACCGCCAGCTTGGTCTTGTCCGGACTGAGAGCCACCGGGTGCACCGGGGGGCTTTCCCAATTGTAAAACGAGTTGGAATTCGTCTGCCCGGCTGAAAAGCCAGCCGCCGACAACAACAATACTGACCCAAGGTTTTTGAATCCTATTTTCAAGTGGTCCGCAATCATCTAGCAAAGCCCGTGCCCGAAAATCGGCAGCAACGATAATGCTCGGCACTCGCCTGGATCCATCAAAAATGCTGGCTGGTCCTTCCCAGCCGGTTTGCCCAAGTGCGTGAGTTTCACGCATGGGAGCGTGATTCTCACGCATCGCCCAACGCCGCAATCTTTCCCCATAGATAGGGGTAGGGAGAGCGCGCTGACGCGAGCGGGGACATCGCAGCGCGATGTCCCCGCTCGCGTCAGCGCGGCCGGAACGAACCGCGCGCGACGTGCAAATCACGCCCCACGTTGCGCCTCAATCTCGCGGCGCGGACGGCGCAGCGCGCCGTCCCCACCTATCAACCGGCGGTTGTTCACCCTCGCCCCGTTCCCCTTTCTGCATTTCTGCGTTTCGGCTCTCCGGTTTCGGCGCCCGCCTTGGCCGACAAAAATCGAGCAAAAGAGGCTTGCCCTCCGACGGTGTTTTAGGCAGAGATGGCCCCCGCGGCATCGCGCGGGGACCATGGTGGTTTCCGCTTGCTGCCAGCCGCGGATGCTGAGAACGAACGAGCGCGACCCGAACCGTCCGGCAGACATCGCAATGCGACCGGCCACTTGACCATGCCCAATCCAAAGGAGCACCCATGAACCAACTGCCCAAACTCCACAACGCCATGTGGCCCGGCCTCGTCGGCAAAGGCCCCGATTCCGAGCCGCCCATCGACCTGGACACCATGCTCGCCTTGACCGCCAAGGCCTCCGCAGACGGCGCGAAGTTCGATGGCGTGGACCTGTTCATCTTCGACCCGCACGTCAGCATCAACTCCAGCGACGACCAGCTCAAGGCGCTGGCGGACAAGGTCCGCGCCAAAGGTTTCGTCATTGGCTCGGTGGTCGCTCCCGTTTGGGGGCCCACCGGCGGCGGCTCCGCCATGGGCGCCGAGGAACAGCGGCGCAAGTTCGTCACCCAGGTTCTCAAAGCCTGCCGCATCGCCTCCAAGCTCCGAGTGCTGGGCGTCCGGCCCTACGGCGTCGTCCGGATCGATTCCGCCTGCAGCGTCAGCGAATGGGCGAACGATCCCGAAGGCAACACCGAACTGATTGCCAAAACCTTCAGTGAAGCCTGCGACGTGGCCGAGAGTTTTGGCGAGCGGCTCGCGGCCGAAGGCGAGATTTGCTGGGGCGGCATGCACAGTTGGAAGGAGATGGTCAAGCTGCTCGAAGCCGTGAATCGGCCCAAGACCCTCGGCTTCCAGGCCGACATGGCCCACACGCTCCTCTATACCCTCGGCTACAATGCCCCGGGCGACGCCATCCTCCCCGCCGATTGGAAATGGGCCGACCCGGCGAAACTCGATGAGGCCATGAAAACGCTTACCACCGCGCTGCGCCCGTGGACGATTGATTTCCATGTCGCGCAAAACGATGCCACCGTCCGCGGCTCCGGCTCGCACGACAAGACCGGCCGCCATTGCCTCGCCACCGACCCCAACGGCAAACTCAACATCCCCCACCACGCCCGCTTCTGGCTCCGCGACGCGAGCGGGAACCCGACCAAAGCCGTCCGCCACATTTGCTGGGACGGTTGCATGTTCCCCAACTCGGTCCTGATGCACCAGCAAACCTGGAACGACATCCTCGCCACCATGCTCGCCGTCCGCGAAGCGCACGGCTGGAGCGAAGCCGAGCCTCGCGCCGCCCAACCGGCCAAAAGGCCCGTCGCCGAGATCGTCACGAAAGTCCCGAAGCTGGCAACCGCCCGAGCGGCTGCCAAACCAGCCGGCGCAAAAGCCAAAAAGAAGCCCGCCCGGAAAAAGCCCGCCGCGAAAAAGCGACCCGTCCACAAGGCCGCTCCCAAAAGGGCGGCGAAGAAGCAGCCGAAACTCAAAGCCAGGAAGCCGGCCAGGAAACCGGCCAAACCGCGGAAAAAGAAATAGCCTGGAAGTCATCTCATAACGGACTACCCATGCTTCTTCACCTCGCCAGCCCATTTGCGACTAGTGCGGCGTCTCACATAATTAACGGCGCAACGCGCGCGCCATGTCCCGGAGGGACAATCGACAGTAGCCCAGCCTTTCAAGGCTGGGTTAACCGGCAGTAGGCACTAGTCCCGAAGGGACGGCTGGAATCATGTGGAGCTAGATAGAGCGTCTAAAGTGTTTGCGCCGGGTCAGGGGACCCGGCCTACAAATTCCTGTAGGCCGCGTGCCCCCACGCGGCGGGCCTTTTGTCGCCGTGTGTAATTCTGAGACACTACACTAACCGCAATCAGTAAGCGAAAATGAAAAAGCTCAACGTCGGACTGATTGGTTACGGCTTCATGGGCCGGACGCACTCGAACGCCTACCGCAAGGTCAACAACTTCTTCGACCTCGGCTACCGCCCGGTCCTCAAAGCGATCTGCGCACGCGACGCCGCGAAGGCCAAAGGTTTCGCCGCCCAGTGGGGTTGGGATTCGATCGAAACGGACTGGCGCAAACTCGTCGAGCGCGACGACATCGACCTCATCGACATCGCCAGTCCAAACGACACGCACGCCCCAATCGCCCTCGCCGCCGCCAAAGCCGGCAAAATGATCCTGTGCGAAAAACCCCTCTCCATGGACGGCCCTGAAGGCCAAACGATGGTCCAGGCCGTCGAGCGCGCGAAGGTGCCGAACATGGTTTGGTACAACTATCGCCGCGTCCCGGCCGTTACCCTGGCCAAGCAGCTCATCGACGAAGGCCGCCTCGGACGCATCTTCCATTACCGCGCGAAATTCCTCCAAGACTGGACGATCTCGAAGGACCTCCCGCAAGGCGGCGCCGGCCTTTGGCGGCTCGACGTGAAAGTCGCCGGCAGCGGCGTCACCGGCGATCTGCTGGCGCACTGCATCGACACTGCGGTCTGGCTCAACGGCGGCATCGACAAGGTCAACGCCATGACCGAGACCTTCATCAAGCAGCGCAAGCACACCCTCACCGGCAAAGTCGAGAAAGTCGGCATCGATGATGCCTGCGCTTTCCTGGCCCGCTTTCGCAACGGTTCGCTGGCGACCTTCGAATCCACCCGTTACGCGCGCGGGCACAAGGCGCTTTACACCTTCGAGATCAACGGCGAGCACGCCTCGATCGGCTGGGACCTGCACGACCTGCACCGGTTGCAGTACTTCGACCACCGCGACGAAGGCCGCGTGCGCGGCTGGCGCTCGATCCACGTCAGCGATGGCGACCATCCTTACATGAAGCATTGGTGGGTGCCTGGCCTCCAAATCGGTTACGAGCACACGTTCATCCACCAAGTCGCCGATTTCCTCCGGGGCCTGGCGGAGGGCAAGCCCGCCGGCCCGACTTTTAAAGACGCGCTCGAAACCCAATACGTCTGCGACGCCGTCCTCAAGTCCGCTAAATCTAGCCAGTGGGAGAAAGTGTCGCGGCTCTAAGAGCGTCTTCTAAAAATCGTCCGGTCAGGGGACCGGGCCTACAGGGCTTCGGGATTTTGGCCATTTCCCGTAGGCCGCGTGCCCTCACGCGGCGTCCGCCGACAATTTCAAAACAGGCTCTAAATCAGCCATCGACTGAGCGCTTAACAGCCCGTTGAAAAACGCCGCTTCCCGTAGCAGCCGAGGTAACGAGGCTCAAATTTCCTCTGAAACCGAAGCGATATGAGAGCCTCCTCACGTCGGCTGCTACTTTCTGAACAGGCTGTTAACCCCTTGCGCCTCGTCCGATGGCGAAAAGGGCGGAAAACTGGTGTGGCGTCGCGCCAGTTCGGCGACGGAACGCGCGGACGAGGTCCCGAAGGGACAATTGAGAATAGCCGAGCCTTTCAAGGCTGGGTTAAGAGGCCGGAGGCGACCGAGTCCCGAAGGGACGGCTGAAATCACGTATAGCTAATGCGGAGACACTGCGCCAGGTTTTGACCCGCCCGGCTGCGGCTGAACAAAAGCTCGAGCGCATCCCGGCGAAAAAACGACTGCAAATTACGCTCGACAAAACCCCTCATTCAGGCTCATTATCCCTCTCCCAACGCAGACTAAATACGAAGGAAATGCCATGAAACAGAATTTACTTACGTTGCCAGGGCTGCTGCTGGTGCTTGTCGCGGGGGCTACTCCCGTTCGCGCAGAGGTTACTCTGTTCGAGGAGAGTTTTGAGAACGGCAACCTTAACCAGTGGACAGGAAAGTTTGGCCTGCCGCATCACGGTCAGATTGTCACCGACCCGCTCAATCCCACCAACCACGTTTTGACGTTTACCCTGGTGAACGCGGCCGGGGACATCTTCAGCGCGTCACCGATTTCGCTGACCGGGTTGCCGGGGCGGTTCATCCTGAGCTTTGATTTCCTGGGTCTGCCCATCGGCGGAGTGGCTCCATCCGAGTACGGCGGCTTCGCGGGAATCGCCACGGACTCGGGAGTGATTTATTATTGGCTGGCCGGGACGTATCTTCCCGCGCTGACGGTGCCCTTCCCCGTGGCGACGGTACTGGCGGGGGACGGGCAATGGCACCATTACGAAATTGATTTCACCGATATCGTGATCGCCAACAACCTGACAAGCATCCAACTCATGCTGGAGGACTGGTACGACCGTGGCAGTATCCCCGGCGACGTTTACTTTGACAACGTGAGGCTCCGCGGAACGATTTCTCCCGCGGCTGCCTTGATCTGGCCGGCCGTCGAGGTGGGCTGGGCCTCCGTAACCAACCGTCTGTACCAGGTGCAGTGGACATCGCAATTGAAACCAAACGCCTGGATGGAACTCGGTCCGCCCGTGCGGGGCAATGGCTCGACCAACTCCGTGTTCGATTCCACCCGGGACCAGCCCAAAAAGTTTTACCGGGTAGTTACTGTGGAATGAGACCAGAGTGGCACACGAGCCGATTGACGCATTGCGGTCAGTACGATATTATCCCTGCGTGCATGCGGTCGAGTTTACCACCGAGTTGAGCGGCGCCGCCGTCCTTCAGATTCCTTCAGATGCGGCGGCGCAGTTGCCCAAGGCGGGCAAGGCGCGCGTCATTGTTCTCACGGACGCCGACACCGACGACTCCGAGTGGCGCACGGCGGCTTACCAGCAGTTCCTGCGCGACGATCCGCCCGAAGACGCCATCTACGATTCCTGCCGCTGAAATGTTCGGCGAGATTTTCCTTTGTCAGTTTCCGTTTACTTCGGGCGCCACAAGCAAGATTCGACCAACTTTGGTGCTTTTTGACCTCCAGCAGGACGCCATCATTTGCCGCGTCACTTCCGTGCTCCGCACTGGCACGCTTGCGGTCATCCTTGCGGATTGGCACGCCGCCGGACTCCTCAAGCCGTCCGTTGCGCGCCTCGACCGCATTGTGACGGCGGAAAAGACGGTTTTCCTCCGCCGCTTGGGGGTCCTCAGTCCCACCGATCTGCAAGCTGTGCGCACAACTTGGAACCAGCAAATGAGACTGTGACCACGCCGCCGCAGACCGCACCAGATCCGCTTGGGCAATCCGGGACATGGCGAACGGAAGCCCGTCCGACCGCGAAGGGACGCTCGCAAATTCCGCTCGACTAAGCCCCTCATTCCAGTTGCATACTTGTTACCCATGAAAAGGAACAGCCTTCAAGCCAGCCGAAGTAGTCTGAATACGATTCAGGTCCACAGGAACAAACTATGAAAAAGACAGCAGCGGGACTACTGGCAACGGCGCTCGTCGTGCTCACGGGATGCACCACGGCCGGACCGTTCGTCACGAACATTTCCTCAGACGGCAGAGGAAATTTGATTATTGAAAAGAATACCGTCCACATGAATGCGTTTACGGGTGCGGTCTCCACCGGAGAAATGCCAACGGTTCAAACCATTCGCGTTTTTCCTGAGTCCGAGCCGAAACAGAAACCGTGACGAAGATGGCGCCTCGGACCAGGCAGCAGCCCCTGGAGGAATCTGCGCGATTGCGAAAGCAAGTCCGATCTGTTCTGGAGTACTGAACGCCGCCGGCCGCCCCGCGGCTGGCCCTGCGGACACAGCCGCGCTCCCGCTTATTCCCCGCTGGGAGAGAGGCACCTGACTTGGCCATTCCCAGCGAGGGGTTCATGGAAAGCGCGCTCGACGCCCGCCATTGTTAGGGCAAGCAGTTGCTGATTTGGCGCCCTGACCGGCCTGGGCCGGACGCGTCCTTCTTTTTGCCCTTTTGCATTTCCGGGTTTGTTCTAAGTTGTTCCTATGACTTTATCGGAGCAAATGGTCCTTTTGGCCCGGCAGGCCAAGGCTGCTTCGCGCGATTTGGCCAAACTGACGACGGCGGAAAAAAACTCCTGCCTCCTCGCCATGGCCGTCGCGCTCGAGGAAAACTCCACCCCCCTCAAATCGGCCAACGCGCTCGATATGGAAGCCGGCGCGCAGTTGGGCCTTTCTCGCGCCATGCTCGACCGCCTCAAGCTCGACGAGCCGCGCATCGCGGCGATGGCCAAAGGGCTGCGCGAAATCGCGGCCTTGCCGGACCCGGTCGGCCGAATGCTCGATGAACGGGTTCGGCCCAATGGCTTGCGCCTGCAAAAGGTTGCCACGCCCATCGGCGTCGTCGTCATCATTTACGAGTCGCGTCCGAATGTAACCGCCGACGCCGCCGGCCTTTGCTTCAAGTCAGGCAATGCGGCGATCCTGCGCGGGGGCAAGGAAGCGATGCACTCCAATCAGTTCATCGCCGGGACCATGGTGGCCGCGGCGCAAAAGCAGTTGCCGAAATTCCCCGCGCACGCCATCCAGGTCGTCCCGACCGCCGACCGCGAGGCGATTCGCGAACTCCTCTCGCTCACGCAATACATCGACCTCTGCATGCCGCGCGGCGGCGAGGGCCTGATCCGCGCCGTCGCCGATTGCAGCAAGGTGCCGGTCATCAAACACTTCAAAGGCGTCTGCCACGTCTTCGTGGACCGCGACGCGGACTTGAAAATGGCCGCCGAGATCGCGATGAACGCCAAGGTGCAACGCCCCGCCGTCTGCAACGCGATGGAGACGTTGCTCGTCGATAAAGCCATCGCGCCGGCGTTTTTGCCGGTGATCGCCCAAAAGCTGGCCGAGAAAAAAGTTGAACTTCGTATCGATGAGCCGAGCCGAGCCATTCTGTCCGCGGCCGCCGGAACTCCGAACCCGGAACTCAAGCTGCGCGCGGCGACCGAGCAGGACTGGTTCACCGAATACAACGATTACATCCTCAACCTGCGGGTCGTTGACGGCGTCCAGGAAGCCATCGACCACATCACCCATTACGGCTCCGCCCACTCCGACGCCATCGTCACGCAAAACCCGGCCCGCGCAAAACAGTTCCTCCACGAAGTCGATTCCGCCACCGTTTATTGGAATGCCTCCACTCGCTTCACCGACGGCGGCGAATTTGGCATGGGCGCCGAAATCGGCATCAGCACCGACAAGGTCGGCGCGCGCGGGCCGATGGGGTTGGAGGAATTGACGACCTACAAGTGGATCGGTTACGGCAACGGCCAAATCAGGGTTTAAAACCTTCGTGAATCCGCCTGCCACCAGCCCCGCCGCTCAGGCGCGTTTCATCCGCGATCAGCTTCCGACCGGCGGACTCTTTGCCGACCAGCACTGGCGCATCTCACCGAAACCTTTTTCCGTGACGCCGGAACTGGCGCAGGAATTCGAAACGCTGGGGCGGGTGGTCCTGCAATTTTATCGCGCCGTCAATTTGCTCTATCGCCAGAGCGCGACCAGCAAGCAGCCGGCCTGGATCGCGAATTATTTGGACCGTGGGAAACCGGCCGAACTGATCGAGTTGCAGCGTTCGGCGGCGTTCAAGAACGAACTGCCGCGCGTTCTCCGTCCGGATGTGCTGCTCACCGAGGCCGGCTTGAGCGTCAGTGAACTCGACAGTGTTCCCGGCGGCATCGGTCTCACCGCCTGGCTGAATCAAGCCTACGCGAAAGTCGAGCAAGCCTTTCCGCCCCCAGCCGATTCGGCGAGTGGACCGGACCAGCGCCCCCGCTTAATCGGCGGCGCGGATGGCATGATCCACGGTTTCGCTGGAATCTTTGGCGACGCCCCGGCCGCACATATCGTCGTCTCAGAAGAATCAGCCACTTATCGTCCGGAGATGGAATGGCTGGCCGGCCAAATCGGCGGCTCAAGATTTAAGGTCCGCGATTCAAGCTTCTCTGACTTTGCGGCTGGCGACGCGGTCTATCGCTTCTTCGAACTCTTCGATCTCGACAATGTACCGAGCGCCAAACGCATCCTTTCACTCGCCCGGGAAAAACAGATTCAACTTACGCCGCCGCCCAAGCCGATCTTCGAGGAAAAAATGCTGTTCGCGCTGCTCTGGAACCGCAATCTAAACGGTTTTTGGAAGCAACATCTGGGCGAGGCATTCTTCGAGCGAATGCTCAAATTGACGCCCTACACCTGGATCGTCGATCCCGCTCCGCTGCCCCCGCACGCAGCGATCCCGGAATTGGGCCTGACCGATTGGCAGCAGCTCAAGGCGCTCTCCCAGCGCGAACGTGACCTGATCCTCAAAGTTTCCGGCTACTCGGCGGAGGCTTGGGGCGCGCGCGGAGTCTATCTCGGCAGCGATCTGTCGGCGGCCGATTGGAGCGCGGCGGTGGACAAAGCGTTGCGGGACTTCGAGCGCGTCCCGTACGTGCTGCAGCGATTTCACAAGCCCAAAATTGTCGAGGCGAGTTACCTCGATTTCGCCACCGGCCAGCTCGTGCCCATGCCGGGCCGCGCGCGGCTTTGCCCGTACTATTTCGTCACCGGCGAGGGTGACGCGGCGCGGCCGCAGCTCGGCGGCGTGCTGGCCACGATCTGCACGGCCGACAAAAAAATCGTCCACGGCATGAAGGACGCCATCCTGGCCCCATGCGCCGTATGATGGGGCTATCAGCCAGCGGGTCACAGGCGAACCAATCGTGAACCTGATCGAATACTCCCTGCTCGCCCTGAGTTCGCTCTTCGTGATTGTGAACCCGATCGGCACCGTGCCGGCGTTCCTGGCCATGACCCCCAACGACACCGCCGAGCAGCGCATTTACATGGCGCGACTGGCCTGCTGGGTGATGGCCGGCGTGCTGCTGGTGTTCGCGGTGGCCGGACAATGGATTTTCAAGCTGCTTGGCATCACCCTGCCGACCTTTCAGATGGCCGGTAGCGTCGTGCTGCTGCTCATCTCACTGGACATGCTGCGCGCGCAACGCTCGCTGGTGCAGGAAACCAAGGAAGAAACCGTCGCCGGGACCGCCAAGGACGACATCGCCATCACGCCGCTGGCCGTGCCGATGCTCGCCGGGCCGGGCGCCATTTCCACCGCCATCCTGTTGCACAACCGGGCCAGTGATTTCAAGCAGCGCTTCGCTCTTTACCTTTGCATCCTGGCCGTCTCACTCGCGTCGTACCTGATCCTTCGCATCTCCGTTCGCGGCACCAAATGGCTGAACCCGATCGCGACTCGCCTCGCGACGCGCATCATGGGATTGCTGCTCGCCGCCGTCGCGTTTCAATTCATCGTGAACGCCTTGAAAGAATTGAAAGTGATCCCGGCCTGAGTGGTCTATTTGTGAATTAGACCACGAAGCGCGTGTTTGGAAAGGCCGCCAAAGCGCCGCGTGAGGGCACGCGGCCTACAGGAAATGCCCCGCAATCCGCAGTTCTGTAGGCCCGGTCTCCTGACCGGGCGGCTTTCCAAACACCCTGTAAGCTCACCGCCGGCCGTCGTACCACATGCCGCATTGAGAACGGTCCTGCATGAAGCGCTTCGGGGTAAACACCGCGCGCAGAAAAACAGGCAGCAGTTCGCCGAAGGTGTAGAGCCGGGCTTTGCGCGCCGAAGTGACCAGCGGCGCCTGGCGCAGAATGACGAAGCGCCAGCCGCGCCGGCGGGCCAGCTTCTTCAGGCGCCGGCTCAGGTCCAGTTCCTCGCCCGCGAACAGCGCGAGGTTGAAGCCGCCCACTTCGCGGAACGCCGCTGCTTCGCAGAACACAAGCGAGCCGGCGGCCCATTTCGTCAAACGACTGACGAGATTCCAACCAGCGGTGAAGAGGTTGAGCCAGAAATGCGGCTCGTCCAATTTGATCGTCGAGCCACCGCCGACGCAGCCCCCGCTTTGAATCTGTTCCGCCACCGCCGCGAACAATTCCCGGCTCGCGCGCGAGTCCGCGTCAATGAAGAGGAGCCACTGGCCGGTGGCCGCCGCCGCGCCGCGATTCCGCGCCCGGGCGATCTGGTTGACCGGCTCGAAGACCACGGTCGCCCCTTCCGCGCGCGCCAAGTCCGCCGTGCCATCGGTCGAGTTGTTGTCGCACACGATGAGTTCCCTATCCCAGCCGAGCGAGGCGAAGGCGGCGGACGCGGCGCGAATGCTCCGCAGCGTCGCGGCAATCAACTTCGCTTCATTGAACGCGGGCACGATCACGGAAATCTTCATGCGTCACGCCAGCATAAATCGGCTGTGGCCCTGTGCCCACCTGTTTTCTGAAGTCGAACGCACTTTCCGCTTTTACCGGGCAGCTCGGAACTCTAATTTAGGCTCGTGCAACAAAATTTAAAAACGCGTGCGACGGCCGCGACGAGTCGGCTGCCGCGATGAAATCAAAGGCGCATTATGAATGAATGGGCTGCTCCTCCGCCCCCGCGCAAACCGCGCCGCTGGCTGCGGCGCCTGGCGTGGATCGCCGGCGGGCTTTTGCTCCTGCTCCTCCTCGCCTATTTTGTGCTCACTAGCGCCCCATTTTTGAAAGTGGTCATCCTGCCCAAGGTGGGCAACGCCCTCCACGCCGCGATCACCGTTGAGGACGCTTCTCTCCATCCGTTTTTCAGCGTTTCCCTGAGCGGGCTGGAAGTCCGCACGACCGGCCCGGCGCCGCTGCTCACCGCCAAAGAAGTGGTCGCGCGCTATAGTCTCTGGGATATCATCGGCGGCAAAATCAACGTGCGGGAAGTGCGGCTGATGTCTCCCATCGTGACCATCATGGAAAACGCCGATGGCACGAGCAACCTCGATCCGCTGCTGCAATCCTCGCCGGAAGAGGGAAAAAAACCGCAGTCGCCGAGCCAGTCTTCCGCGCCGCCGCAGCTTGAAGTAAGAAATGTCTCGCTCACCAATGCCACCGTGCGCCGGCTGGTCACTCACACCAATGGGATCCGTGAAATTCTCGAACTCGCCGGTGTCAACCTCACGCTCGACCGATTGCAGAATGGCCAAGCGGGCAACCTGGCCCTCGGTGCCGACCTGGCTTTCACTCGCGAGTTCCCGCCCACCCAAACGGCCACGAACGATGCCCTGCAAGCCAGAATCGCCGGCGCCTTTCAGTTCGTCCTTGGCGCCGATCTGCAGCCCCACGCGATCAACGGCAACTCGACGCTGCAGGTGTCGAAGGCCGCCGGCAGTCTCGCGGATTTGGCGGGCCTGGCCGCGGCGCTCGACTGCGAACTGACCGCGACCGAACTGAAGCAAGTGGCGCTTTCCTTCAAACAGAACGACAAATCGCTCGGACAAATTCGCGTCAGCGGCCCGCTTGAATTGGCCAAATCGGAAGGCAAAGTGAAGATCGAGATCGCAATTGACCGCCACGTCCTCAATCTGGCCGGCGCGATGTTGGGCATGGACTTTGGCCAGACCACGGTCGGCGCTACTTACGAAGTGGATATTTCCAAAGCCGGCAAACTGGTGGCCGCCGCCGGCAAGCTCAACGTCAATCAACTCAGCATCACCCAGAACGGCGCGACCACCAAGCCCTTGGATTTGCAGTTGGAAAACAACGTTGTCGTGGACCTGGAGGCCAAATCTGCCGTCGTGAATTCCTTCGCTCTCAGTGGCACGCAAGATCAAAAGACCCTCCTGCGCGGCACGCTTACCCGCCCGATGCAGTTGTCCTTTGGCGGCGCGACGAATGCGACGGGCGAATCCGCTTTTGATCTGGCCGTCACCGACTTGAATCTCAGCAACTGGAAACCCTTCCTCGGAACGTCGCCGCCGTCAGGAATGGTCGGTTTGACGCTGAACCTGGTCTCGAAGCAGGACGGCAAAAATCTGTCCGCGGTCGTGGCCGCCCAAGTCGATGATTTGACCGCCGGCTTCGGAAGCAACCGGGTGGCCGGGGCCGGAGTCAACTTCAAGACCAGCCTGTTGGTCGATAACTTCAAGCAGGTTACCGTGGACAACTATCGACTTGAGGTGACGCTGCAAAAGCAGACGGCGCTCACGCTCAGTGGCGGTGCCAAATACGATCTGGCCACGCAAGAGGCCGATGAGCAGATCGAGCTGCAAGTCCTGGTCGCGCGGCTGCTCCCGATCCTCGCCAATCCGCAGTTGGCGGCCACCAGCGGCGCCTTCGAGTTGAGCGCGCGCCTCGCGCAAAAGCCTGTCGCCGGGCCGCCCGGCGCCGATCTGCAAACGCAGGTGACCGCCAAATTTGCGCTCACGAATTTTAGCGGCAACCTCGCCGATGCGCGGTTGCAGAATTTCACGGCGGCAATTGACAGCGAAATCTCCCTCGCCGGCCAGCGGCTGCAGGTTCAGCGCTTCAACGGCACGCTTTCCCAGGCCGCGCAAGCGGGAGGCAGTTTTGAGCTCACCGGCAACTACGATTTGAAGAAAGAAGCGGGCCAGATTGCGCTCAAGCTGGCGAACTTGAACCAAAATTCGCTGCGGCCATTCCTGGCCTCGGCGCTGGGCGACAAGACGCTCGCTTCGGTGTCGGTCAACGCGAACACGACTGCGAGTTACGACGCGAAGGGCGAGTCCAGTATCAATGGCGGCATTCAAATCACCAATCTTTTGATCACCGATCCGAAAAACCAATTGCCGAAAACGCCGCTGGGCGCCGACTTGAACCTTGATGCCGGCTTGCTCAACGACGAGGCGACGGTTCGTCATCTGACTACCAACATCCGCCAGGGCGAATTGGCCGGCGGCAGCCTGGAGGTCGGCGGCAAATACAATCTCAAAACGAAACTCGGCCAGCTCGCGCTCAAGTTGACTGACCTTAACCAAAACGCGCTCCGGCCGCTCCTGGCTTCGGTGTTGGGTCCCCGAACGCTGGTTTCCGTTTCGATCAACGCGAACGCCACGGCCCAATACGATGCGGCGGGCGAATCGAGCGTCAAAACCGATTTCCAACTCGCCAACCTGGTGGTGAAAGATCCGGAGAAACAGTTTCCGGACACGCCGCTGGCGATCAAAGTTCAGCTCGATAGTTCGCTGAACAAGCAGGTGATCGATCTGCGCCAGCTTCAATTGGTGCTTACGCCCACGCCGCGCGCGAAAAACGAAGTGCAACTCTCCGCCAAGGTTGATTTGACGAACACCAACGCCATCCAGGGAGAGGCCAAGCTTTTGGCCGACCTCGATCTGACCCCCTATTACGATCTGTTCGCCGCCAAACAAAAACCCCCGCCCACGGCCGGCAACCAGCCGGCGCCAAAACCCGGGACTCCAACCAAACCCGCTCCCGCCGCGCCTGGCAACGTTGAACCGGCGGCCATCCGCCTTCCCGTTCAGCAGTTTGGGCTGGATGTGAACTTGACGCGTTTGTTCCTGCGCGAGCTGGCCATCTCAAACTGGCTGGCGACGGTGAAAATCGAGGGCGGGCGCGTCAGATTGAATCCTTTTCGCCTCGTGCTCAATGGCGCGCCGGTGAACGCCAGCGCGGATTTGAATCTCGCGGTGCCGGGCTTTCAATACGACGTGACCTTCGCCGCCGACACAGTCCCGCTCGAACCGATCGCCAACACGTTCGCGCCCGACACGCGCGGCCAATACAAAGGCGACCTGATCGCCACCGCCCAAATCAAAGGGGCCGGGATTACCGGCGTCAATTTGCAGAAGAATTTGAGCGGTGAGCTGGCCTTCAACTTTACCAACGCGAACATCCGCATCGCCAGCCCGCGGCTGAAGGCCTTTCTGACGCCGATCGCCTTGCTGCTCACCGCGCCGGACCTGCTGGACTCGCCGTTGAACTGGGTCGGCGCCGGCGCCCGCGTCGGCAACGGTAAAATCAACGTTTCGCAGTTCAATCTGGTGAGCGAATCATTCACCGCGGACACGGGAGGAGACTTGCCGATCGCCGACGTGCTGATGGATTCGCCGATCAACAAATGGCCGATGCATTTTTACGCGCGCCGGGCCGTGGCGCAACGGATCCACCTGTTGCCCAAAGGCACGCCGCCGGACGCCAAATACGCGAAGCTGCCGGATTTTATCAAGGTGGCCGGCACGCTGGGCGAACCAAAAGCAGAACTAAACAAGCTGGCGCTGAGCGGCGCGCTGCTCGACAAAGCCGTGGACAAGGTGCCGGGCTTGAAAGAAAAACTCGGCGGCATCAATCCCTTAGACCTGTTCAAGGGCGCGCCTAAATAAGAATGTATCTCCTTACCATACCGAGAAATTTCGGGTCCAGGATCTTGCGGCCCCGGTGCTGTTCCGAATCCAAAACGATTCGCCCACGTTTGGGATTGGAACCGAGGGGAACCACACCGGCGGCGGCTGGACGTAGTAGGAATAAGTGTCGTAACTATTCATCACATTGTTAAATCGGAAGATAGTATCTCCATCGGAAGCGGGAAAAGCCAAAGCCGAATCGAGTGCTCCCAATTGTGGAACGATTGAACTGCGTATCGAATCTCCCGTCGGGAATTTGTTTAGCAGAATGCCATGCATTACCTCCCCGACGAAGGTGATATTAAACGAGGCCCCGCTGGTGTTATTGATAAAAACACCTTCCCCAGCCGATACACTGAAGTTGGGTCCGGACCAGATGTTATTTGCTTTGCTCGCGGCGTCATACAGCCCGGTATTCTCATTGTACTTGTAAACGGTGGTCCCATTTGGAATGTCCCTAAAGAGTACCCTGACGGTTTGATTCGACGCATTCAGCTGATTCGCAATCATTGATTGTCCCGTAGGAATAGTCAAGGTCATGAATCCATACGCATTGTGTGATCGAGGAAAACCGCTCGTAGGTTGCTTGACTCTGTAGAACCTATGGTAACTTCCAGTGAGGGTTGAGTCCTGAATTGTAGTTGCGTTCGCCCCGGACTGGTTGAAGGTCGTTAGCGTGGACCAATTCGCTAAGTCATCTGAATATTCGACCCGAAGCTGGAGCTGCGCAAACAAGGATTTCGAATAATTGACGTTGAATAGAAAAACATTCGCGGATGCGTTCGAAAAGCCGGAATCAAGTTCAATAAAAGTACGATCGCTCATGTGCCTGAAGTTCTGGCGATACATCGGCCATGCCCCACGGCCCTGAGGCACGTCCGCCAGGTATGAGCACAGCTTGCCGGCGGGCGTCCCAAGGTATAATCGGTTATGTGGTCCGTAAGGGCTTATGACGGGGGACGAATAAATTCCGCCCGCTAGATAAGTAGATGACTTCACCGACCCATCGACTGGATCGAGGGTGTAAATTTTCCCATCGTACGAGGCCATAAAGACAGTGCCATCCAAGCCGACCGCGGGAGATGACCAAACGTAAAAACCAGTAGCCCGCTCCCAAATCTCCGTACCGTTCAATGAGTTGAGGCAATAGCACTTATAATTCGATGAACCAACATAGATCCTCAGGCCGAAGGTTGCAGGGGAGGAGCGAACAACGTCGCCCGTGAAAAATTCCCATCGCTTGCTGCCGCTTGCCGGGCTGAGAGAGTAAACTTTTCCGTCGTATGAACCTATATAGATGTTACCATCGTCATCAATCGAAGGGGACGAGGCAATGGAATCTCCCGCAGTGAAAACCCATTTCTGAGTCCCGTCTGGATTCACCGCATATAAATTGCCATTCATTGATCCGACATAAACTGTTCCGTCCGTGGCGATGGCGGGCGCGGAATACACGTAGTTGCCGGTCGCAAAAACCCACTTCAGCGTGCCGTCCTGATTAAGAGCCGTCAGGCTTCTGGTGGTGTCCACTACCCCAACGTAAATCGACCCGTCCGCAGCAATGGCAGGAGAGGAGAAGACTTCTCCACCGGCATTGTATTGCCATTTGAGAGTCCCATCGCGACTGATGGCGTACACCTTATAATCCTTACATCCCACATAAATTGTTCCGTCGGTTCCTATGGCAGGAGACGAATCGAAAGAATTGCCGCCACTAAAGGTCCATTTTGCAGTTCCGTCCGGATTTACGGCGTGTAACCTGGCATCAGTTGAGCCGACGTAGATCGTCCCGTCCACACCGATTGCCGGCGAAGAGTAGATCGCATTGCCGGTTGTGTATGTCCAGAACAGCCCGTTCGCCGGCGGCAAATCAAACGCCTCTGCCACATTCGCAGTATAGTAACTTGGTGGTGAAACAGCGCTGTAACCTAAACCGCGTTTCGCAAATGCCGCCCAAAGTTCGTTTTGGTTGGCCCCGGCATGGTTGACTCGATCAGCTTGGAGGATTGCATCACGCGCTTCCAGGAAGTTGGGGTTGGCGGGCGAGAGATTCATGCCCTCCATGACCAGCCTCATGATGAGGTCGTTTCCTGTGCTGAACCCGTACTTAGCGATCAAACTCACTCGCGCTTCCCAAAGAGTTACACACCACACCTCACCGACGTTATGCGGCTCTCGCGCATCTGTGGAAATCACGGGTCCGACCAGAGGGCTGCGGGAAATGCCGGCGTGTGGATCCGCCTGGGCCGGATCAATGTCCTTGAAAGTAAGCGGGTTCTTCGTGGTGTCGGTTGTATAGGGATAGCGGCGAATGCCGTAGTAGTAGTTGTATGCGAACCCGGAGCTTGCAATTTGATATGAGGAATAACCTCCAGCCGCATAGTCTCCATTTGGGGCGTCCGTTGATTCACTAAGCAAGGCCAAACTGTAAAAGTCTGACCAGCCTTCCCCCATTCCAACGGTTTGCTGCGCTCCCGAATCGATCCCCACCCCGTTGCCTACCCGCCGATTGCTCAAACCATGGCAGTACTCGTGAATGAGCACTTCGGCGTCCAAATCTGGATCACGATTGGGCTGGGCCCCCGGTAGGATGGGCATCTCCATCCGAGGCGCCAGACCATCACAAGGCGGCGTGGTGAATCTTGGGCCAGGTCCAGAAACCCCGTCTTGTGCATCGGCGAGAACGGCATCACCTCCTACTCCGGAGGACGTAAAGTTGACGGCCTGGAAGTTCCCCGCTGCCTCAGTAAAGCCGAGGTCAAATAACCGATCATGGGCCCAGTTATTCCAATAAAATAGCTGCACAACTGCGGCATTGCCATAAGTAGCCGGAGCGGCGGTCAGGTCGAGCTGAAGATCGAAGACCCGAAAAGGGGATCCTTGGGGTCGAGGCAGGTCAGGCTGATCGTCTCCATTTACGTCCAGGTGAGCATCCACGTTGTTACCGACCGTCTGATTGTCAGCATCGTTTATCCAGCCATTGGGTGATGCCGCTTGGCTTAACGCAGCTATGGCCAGCAATGTGCGCTGTACTGTCGGCGGCTGGGCAGTCGAAGGTGTTGAATAGCCTGGTGAAAATGGGGACGGGCTGTCGCTCGTGTACACTCTATATGTGGCAGCCGTGTAATAGTCGGTGAGGCATCGGCGTATGACAACGTTTCCGGTAACAGCGTCGAGTAATAGCCGGTAGGTCTCCGCGTGAGCGTCACCCTTAACAATTGCATCCCAGCAGAGAGTAAGGCGGTCTCTGCCGAATGGCATCCAAACCAACCGTAGATCGGCCTCGCCTACCAACGCGCCGCCCGCAAATCGAATGTGCTTTTCGGTCCCGATGAACACCTCAGCCATTGCCATCTGCTGTTCCCCAAGAATGGTTACATCAACGAAGGCAGCAGCGATGCTCACGGCTTGCCGAGCCGAAATAGCCGGTGCGTTGACGATCGCCGCTGGGTCGATTCCCCCAAAGCTGGCAGCTCCAATTGGATTCGGCAGAAAATGACTCGCTAGGTTTACCAGTTCGCCGTTTTTGGTGACGTGAGCAATCATAATTCCCTCGAAGACAGGAATATCGTTAACCTGCTGCTCCCAAACAATTGTTCGCAGTCCATTGCGTTCGCCCACAAAGTCTGTCTTTTTGCGCGCTTGGTCCAGCGCATCGGCCCCATGTCCGAAGATGTTTGGATTGTCCGCAAGAAACTGCTTCACGCGGCGATCAGGGTCACTTTGCGCGACTGCAGGGGTTGGAGGCGCTGGCGCCACTCCAAGATACAGAATTTCGTCTTCGACGGTGGGACCGCTCAAGAACCCATTCTTCGACCAAATCCAGTTGGGCGCGCCAGTCAAGCTGTCAAAGTCAACTTGAATATCATCGATACGAGCGCGAATCTGTGCCGTGGCCTGCTGTTGGTCGGCGGTCGGAAAAATCTGGACGGCACCGGCCGTTTTGCGGTTGTCAAAGGACGGAAGTGGTTGCTCAGAAGGTTGCACAAAAGCCAGCAGCATAGCGGGAAATCCGGCGAAGAGAAGTAAAAGCAATAAAAGTGTTGACCTGTTATTGAGTCGCTTCATAATAGTTAAACCTCGATATCCTATTGTTGTTGTGCAGCATTTTAATTCTCCTGCAGCATTTTAATTCTCCTTCGGCTGCTTCGTTGCGGTGAACGATCCGGTACTAATCAAGTATGGAGGCCAGTCGCCCGTGTACCTCCAGTTCCCAGTGTAATTTGTGTAAAGCCAGGACCCATTGGTTTGGTATCCTCCGACAGGACCGTCTAGTAAGACATTATCTGTCCGCCCTGGTGGTGTTAGCGCGATGCCTAAGATGCCCGTGGATGTATCCAGGAAGCCGGTTAGTTGTCCTTGGCCAATCTGAGGCCCAATGTCATTAGTTGAGTTTCCAACACGTTGCAAGGCCCAGTTCCCAAGAACATGATCATCAAAATAGAATACAAGATCTAACCTGCCGGTGACGACCGTGATCCCTTGGCCATCAAATCCTTTGTAATTGAAGATGTTCGTCTCAGGTGGAGGATCCGTCCAGAGCCTGAAAAAGACGTGCGGATATTCTAGAAGATAATCATCGATTATCAGGGACGTTTGGTTGGTGACAAACTCGTAAACGTCCCAAGGCCCGGCCGGGTCCTGGGCGATCTCAAGAGCATAGCGCGCTTTGACGACAGGATACGAGTTCGTCCAAGTCAATTTGCCGTTGCGGTCGAACGAAGTGATGGTCAATTCTGCCCCGAGGGCAGTGAGTGCTCCTATGCAAAGCCCAATTGGTAATATCGAACTCTTCATGTTCCACTTTCATATTGGCTTCCGCCGCCCACCAAGGCTAAATCCATTTGCACAGCGTCATTTGACATAGTTCCATTCGCACCGCGCCACTGGCGTTTTTTGATCTGCTCCGGGTCCTCCCCACAATGCGAGCTTTCAATCTCAGGCTGGAGCGTGGGATCCAGCACAACCAAGAGGCATTTGGCCATCAAGGGTTGCTTGTGTCAATACCTTTCGGTGGAGAAGATTTATGAAAACCGACCGCACCCGGGCCAAGGAATATGTGCTCAAGTTCATTTATCTTATTGCGTTCCGCGAAGGGTTCGGTCCGGAATGGCACTTAGTTAAGCTGTATATTTCTCCGGGAAAGGCACCTGCAACCAGGAGTGGAAGTTCTTGTTCGCGACCACATTTGTGCGATTCTGCGCCGCCGGACCCACGAAAGCCTTGGTTTCGCACTGGATTGGCGACGCGGTCTTTGAGCACAAATCTCCAGGCCCACAACCGGCTGCGGCGCAATCAATTAGAAGAGGCCTTAACCAAGTGCCGTTCGAGGTCGACCCCGGTTGGGCGTCGGTTGACGAGGGAGGAGGCTGGCTGGCCCGCCAGACAAATATTCGCCAGATCTGCGCTCGTAACATATTGTGTATTAATAATTTAAGGCCACGGTCTGGCGCCAGTCGGCGCCGGACATTTTACCTGGACTAGAGAAAGAATGTTCGCGGCTTGAAGCGGTGTGCGGGACGGCACGTAGGGCGGGCTTCCAGCCTGCCGGTTCTTGGGGCATCCTGCCCCAATTCGGAATCACGAAATGATCGAGCCTTCAGGCCCGGCTGGAAGCCGTCCGAACCGGCAGGCGGGGACGCCGGCCCTAGTGCGCCGCTGGCACTTTGCTTCTTCGGGCCGGCCTTGCTACAAAGCGCCGATGCAAGCTGTCCTCGACTATCTGAAGCAAAATCAGCCCCGGTTCATCCAAGAACTCAGCGACTACGTTCGTTTTCCCAGCGTCTCCGCGAAAACGGAGCATAAGCAGGATCTGGCCGCGTGCGCGGAGTGGCTGTTGCAACAACACGCCCGGGCCGGACTGAGCGCGCGCCTTTTCCCCACGGCGGGCAATCCGATCCTCGTTTCGCAGACCCCAAGCCGCAACAGTTCCCCCCGGCCGCGATTTCTGATTTATGGACACTACGACGTGCAGCCGCCCGAACCACTCGAGCTTTGGAAATCGCCGCCGTTCGAGCCGCGACTGGCGGGGCGCTCGCTCTTTGCCCGCGGCGCGAGCGATAACAAAGGCCAGAACTTCGCGCACCTGAAAGCCGTCGAGGCTTATTTGAAAACGGGCACGGAGCTTCCGTGTGATCTGACGTTCCTGATCGAGGGCGAGGAGGAGGTCGGCTGCACGAACCTCGGAACATTCTTGCGCCAACACCGCCAGGAGCTGCGCTGCGACGCCGTCGTCATCTCGGACAGCGGCATGCCGGATTTGCGGCATCCGGCCCTCACTTACGGCCTGCGCGGCATCGCGGCGCTGGAAGTCACGGTCCATGGTCCGTCGCGCGACCTGCATTCGGGTCTTTACGGCGGCTCGATCGATAATCCGGCGATGGCCTTGAGCCAGATGCTGGCCAAACTGCGCGAGAGCACCGGGCGCATTGCCGTGCCCGGATTTTACGACGACGTGGCGCCGCTCTCCGCCTTCGAATGCAAACAACTGGCCCGCCTCCCGTTCAACCAAACGGCCTACCGCCAATTTGTCGGTGTGCCGCGGCTGTTCGGCGAACGGGGGTTCACGCCGGTCGAGCAACGCAGCGCGCGGCCCACCTTGGAGATCAACGGCCTGACCAGCGGCTATCAGGGAGAGGGGAGCAAAACCATCGTGCCGGCCTGGGCGCGCGCCAAGATCACAATGCGCCTGGTGCCCAACCAAAAGCCCGGGCGCATCACTCGATTACTCGCCAACCATCTCAAAAAGATTTGCCCGCCGACCGTGCGCTCGGAAATCAAGTCGGGCCACGGCGGCGAGCCGTATATGGTTTCACCGGCGAGCGCGGAGGCGCGGGCCGCGTTGCGCGCGCTCAAGGCCGCCTTTGGCCACGAGCCGGTGCTGCTGCGCGAGGGCGGTTCAATCCCGATTGTCAACGATTTCAAAAGAATCCTCGGCGCGGATACCCTGTTGCTCGGCCTGGCGCTGCCGGATGACAACCCGCATTCGCCGAACGAGAAATTTGACCTCGACTGTTTTGCCAAAGGCATGCTCATGAGCGCGCACTTGTGGCGCGAATTAGCCCGCGCGAATTAGTTCTAATTGGAAACGGCCCGCGACGAACTCTCCATTTTCTGCTTTGGGTGCGGTGGGTTCGCCGGCATGAGTGCGCTAGGATGATCCGATCAAGGCCCGGAACATCGTGGCTAAGGACCCGCCGCTCGCGAGCGGCTGAAAGCCAGGCTTTAAGGCCAGGCTTGAAACCTTCTTCGAAAGGAACTAAGACTGCGCAGCTATGAAATTCTCAATCACCGTTGACCGTGACGAAGATGGGATGTGGGTGGTCGAGTGCCCGTCCATTCCCGGTTGTGTTAGTCAGGGAAAGACCAAGCAGCAGGCGCTGAAAAACATCACCGAAGCCATCGAACTGTGCCTGGAAGTGCGCGCCGAGCTCGGTCTTCCGCTCACGGTGGAAACCCGGCAAGTCGAAGTGGCACTCTGATGCCGGCGATCCCGGTATTGAGTGGGCGCAAAGTCCGGTTAGTAGCTGGTGGCAAAGGATCCGGACGGATGATTGGAGTCGGGATTCAGGTTGGCAATAAGGATAAGCATTTTATGCGGATGGACTTTCACCTGCCTTCGCCATTCCACTGCCATCCTTCGGGAACGGGTATGCTACCCACGGGAGATGATGAACTTGCGGCTTGGGAAGATACACCTTTTCATTTTCATGTTTTGCAATATAATGGCGAGTCGAACCAGTAAGCTTATGTGTTCCACAATGCAGTTGATGACAAGTCTGCTCCAGTTTTTCGCACTGGATGCTGATGCGCAGCTTGATTACGCGAAAGGAATTCCGTCAATCCCAGAAGAAAAGACTTTTCCTTTTGGATTAGAGCATAGCCCGCTTGTTGAGATGGCCAATGGCACCTACAATATTGCCAGGGCTTTGGCTGTAGAACCTAATGTTTCTTCGGAGGCAGCTGAAGCGCTTGAGGATTTTGAAGCTGTAGTAGAACTGATAAGCACTCAGCGACTTGAGGAATGTTTGAACTGGACAGCGGATTCGCTGCGCAACTCTTTCAAATGGCGGCTTGTCAGAAAACTCAGCCGGGTGTGTCTCCAGAAACTGGGAATTCCACAGGAGCGCCCGGCAATTGCCTACGAGGAGCTAGTTCCTTTTGTTATGGACTAACACATAGGCTCACTCCTTTGCGGTCCGCGTGACGGTGACGGAGGCAAAGGATCAACTGGTGAACCCGAACGGTCGTCGGCAATTCCTCAAACAACTCGGCCTCGACGCACCCGCGCGACCGCTGCTCGTGGGCGTGCCCAGCCTCGGCTCGGCCAGACTTGGCGCTATGTTTGGCTTCCACCGTGGGCGGTGGCCGCGGCTGGCTCCATTTCCCACCGCGTCAATTCTTCGCGCAGCCGTTCGAGTGGCAAACCGACTACGTTGCTGAACGAGCCGGAAAGGTGCTTCACGATCTCGTCGCCTTCTTCCTGAATCGCGTAGCCGCCGGCCTTGTCCAGCGGATTGACTCGCGCGAGGTAGCGGCGGATTTGGCCGGCGTGCAGCGCGCGGAAGGTAACGGCGGTGGTGACGGCAAACGCCTTTTGGCGATGGGTCCGGAGTTGGATGAGACAAACGCCGGTAATCACTTCGTGGGTGCGGCCCTGGAGTTTGGCCAGGACTTCATGCGCCTCCTCAAGGCTGGCCGGTTTGCCGAAAATCGTGGCGCCGAGGCAAACAACCGTGTCGGCGCCCAACACGAGGGTGTCGGGATGTTTTTTAGCCACCAGGCGGGCTTTGCGGTAGGCATTGATCTGGCAGATCTCGCGCGGCGTGAGATGCTCCGGGGCGATTTCCTCGGCGCGCGCGGGCAGGACGAGGAATTCGACGGCTAATTGCCGCAGCAATTCGCATCGCCGCGGCGAGGCGGAAGCAAGAATCAGCGGCGGCAAATTCATGGCGAAGGACGAGCGACAGGGTTGTGCGGAACATTGTCGCTTCGAGACAGCCTCATCTTGAAGGCGAACTGAAATTAGCGGGGACCAGCGCCTCCAAGGCATCGTGGAAGCGCTCCAGCTTGCGCCCGAATGCTTCGTCGTTCAAAACCGGCCTGGTTCCCGTTGTATCGATCTCCCGCTCCAGTTCGATCCAGGATTTACAGCCGCCGTAACTCGGCCGCATCGGCAACTCGAGGCCCTCCGGCAACTGAAACACGCGCACCGCCAGGGCGAAGATATTTTTGCTTTTGCCCCAATCAAAACGGCGCGCGATCACCTCATCGCGCCAAAGGTGCTGTCCCCGCAAACATTGCGCGACTTCGAGCGAGTCGATGCGCTTCCAGGCAGCGACTTCGGCGCAGAACTCAAGCCGTAGCCGGTCCGGCCCCGGCCAGTGCGGCGCGATCGCATCGAAGCGGCGCTGGGCGGCCGGCAGCACCGACTCGCGTTGCTGATGGAAAAGAGTCGGGAAGAGCAGGAAATTCGGGTGATCGACCTGGAACCCTGCGGGGCCTTCGCGGATGCCGCCTTTGCGCAGAACGAGAATCTGCTCCCCCCGCCCCAGCGCATCGACAATGACCGCCCATTCTTTGAAGGCGATTCGCACGGAAACAAACTACCCGCACGCGTATAGAAAGTCGAGCGTCCGGCCGCACGATGGCGGCGCCGTTCCGCTCCGTTGGGGACGTTTCTCCGGGCTTGCCACCTCCACCGACCTCCTCTACTGTCGCCGACGAGCCGAACTTATGAACAAAGCAATCCGCTTCAAACTGTTCCTCATGATGGTGCTGGAAATCGCCATTTGGGGCGCATGGCAAGTCCAGATTTTCAACTACATGCCCATGCTCCATTTCCAGGGTTGGCAGCAAAACCTCGCGGGCAGCATGTTCGGGATCGCGTCGGTGTTCGGCATCTTTTTCAGCAATCAGTTCGCGGACCGGAACTTCGCGGCCCAGAAGTTTCTCGCCTTCAGCCACCTCATCGGCGGCCTGGCGCTGGTGGGAGCCGCGTTCTCGAAGGAGTTTGCCCCGTTCTTTCTTTGCTTCCTGCTTTACGGCCTCCTTTACGTGCCGACGATCTCGGTGACCAATTCGCTGGCTTTCGCCCACCTGAAGGACCCCGCCAAGGATTTCGGTTTTGTGCGCATGGGGGGCACGGTCGGCTGGATCGTGGTGTCGTGGCCCTTTATTTTTCTGCTGGGGGCGCAATCGACGATCGCCGAGATGCGCTGGATTTTTCTGGTCGCCGCGATCATCGCGTTCGCGCTCGCCGCGTTCAGCCTCACGTTGCCGCACACGCCCCCGCGCCGCGACGTGGAAGGCATCGACCGGCTGGCGTGGCTTAAGGCGGTAAAGTTGCTGGCGCTGCCCTACGTGCTCGTCCTGTTCCTCGTCACGCTGATCGACTCGACGATCCACAACGGTTACTTCGTCTTGATCGGCGGCTTCCTCAAGGACGCCATCAAGATGCCCGACAACTGGATCATGGCCGTGACCACCATCGGTCAGGTGGCGGAGATCGCGACGATGCTCATCCTCGGCGCCGTGCTCAAAAAAATCGGCTGGAAATGGACGATGATCCTCGGCATCCTCGGTCATGCGATGCGCTTCGCCGTCTTCGCGTTCTTCGACAAACCGGAATACCAGGCGCTCATCATCGCAGTCCAGGTCCTCCACGGCATCTGCTACGCCTTCTTCTTCGCGACCCTCTATATCTTCGTGGACGCGGTCTTTCCGCATGACATCCGCACCAGCGCACAAGGATTGTTCAATCTGCTGGTGCTCGGTATGGGGCTGGTGATCGCCAACTTTTGGTTTGGCTCGCTCAAAGCGCAGTGGACCGGCGCTACGGGCCTGGTGGACTACCACAAGCTTTTCCTCGTTCCCACCGGGCTGGCGGCCGTCGCGATGGCGCTGCTCCTGGTATTCTTCAAACCGCCCACTGAACGACCGCAAGAGACGGGCGGCCCCATCCCGGTCGCTGAAAAACCAGCGGCCCTGCGTGAACAAGATTCCCAGTCGCCGTACGCTTCTTGAACGCGCCGCGCATCGTGCAGTTGCGCAGATCCTCCGAGTGCCAGTGTCGTTGGGTTATTCGTTCCGCCCGCTGCTACGCGGGCGGGGACGGCGCGGCGCGCCATCCCTACCATCGCGGCAAACACATACAACCCCGCTGGGGCTGAACCAAGGTCGCGTTGCACCCCCAGTGAAAAAGCATGCAAGAAAGGGCTTGCATTACGCGGCGGGGCGGTGGAATATTCACTCGTCGATCGGATCGCGGGGTGGAGCAGCCTGGTAGCTCGTCAGGCTCATAACCTGAAGGCCGTGGGTTCAAATCCCACCCCCGCAACCACTTAAGCGACGCGTAGTTCCTTCCATGCGCCCCGCGATGACCCGCCGGAAAATGTTGCGGCGGCTCGCGGTCGGGCTGCCGGCGCTCGGCGCGCTCCCTCGATGGTCTGCCGCGGAAGCGGCCAGGCAACCGCGCCTGGGCATCGATATGAATTCGTACGGCATCCGTTGGAGCAACTCCACACCGCCGGAGACGAGGTTTAAGAACATCCTGGAGATGCTCGAACATTGCCGGCAACTCGGCGCCGGGGGCATTCAGGCGCGGATCGACGCCTGGGAAAGCGATTTCGCGGGAAAGGTTCGAGCGAAGCTCGAATCGTCACAGATGTATCTGGAGGGGCAGGTCGGGTTGCCGCGAGAACAGTCCGAGGTGGCGCGGTTCGAGTCGGTGGCGCGCTCGGCGAAAGCGGCGGGCGCCTCGATCTTGCGGACCGTTTCCCTGGGCGGACGCCGTTATGAAGCGCTCGACACCGCGGACGGGTGGCGCCAATTCCTGGAGCGTGCCTGGAAATCGCTCGTGCTCGCCGAACCGGTCGTGCGCAAGCACCGCCTGCGGCTGGCGATTGAGAACCACAAGGACTGGCGGGCGCCGGAGTTGCTCGAGGTCTTGAAACGGCTCGGCAGCGAGCAAGTCGGCGTCTGCGTCGATACGGGCAACAGCATCGCGCTGCTGGAGAATCCACTCGCGGTGGTGGAAGCCTACGCCCCGCACGCTTTCACGTCGCATTTCAAGGACATGGGCGTTCAGGAATACCAGGATGGCTTCCTGCTGTCGGAGGTCCCGCTGGGCGATGGGTTCCTCGACTTGCCGAAGATGATCGCGACGCTGCGCCGCGCCCAGCCGCAGATTCACTTTAACCTGGAAATGATCACGCGCGACCCGCTCAAGGTCCCGTGCCTGACGGAAAAGTATTGGGCGACAATGGCGGACACGCCGGCCGGGCGTCTGGCCGAAACCCTGGCGATGGTGCGGGCGAACGCCGCGAAGAAACCGTTGCCCTGGGTAACCGGCCTTTCGCAGGGCGAAAAAATCAAATTCGAGGAGGCGAACGTGAAGAAATCCTTCGGTTACGCGCGGGAGCGCCTGGAGTTGTAGCCCGCGCCGACGGTTCACACTTTTGCCCCGTCTGCAGGCGGCGGGCAAAGAAATTTCTAGCCGTGGCACCGTCCCTTCGCCAACATCCCGGCGAACCAAGTCGGGGGGCGACCCGTTTTGGCATGAAAGCAAAGATCATCATCACCCCAAAAAAGGCCGTGCTCGATCCGCAAGGCAAGACGGTGCAGAGCGCCCTCGAGCACCTGGGCTACCAAGGCATCGGCGCCGTGCGCGTGGGCAAATACCTGGAGGTTGAACTCGCCGCCGGCGACCGCGAGACCGCCCGCAAACAGATCGACGAGGCGTGCCACAAATTTCTCAGCAACCCGGTGATCGAGGATTACCGTTTCGAACTGGAATGAAACAGCCGGTACGCCTCGAAACCTCGGGCAGTCACGAAGCGACCGGCCAGCCCGGATCGCTCGAACGATGTTTCGCCAGCGACGAGCGAGGTTGCCGGCATTGCCTGCTGATATGAATTTTGCCGTTCTGCAATTTCCCGCTTCCAACTGCGATCAGGACGCCGTGCACGTGCTGCGCCACGTTCTGGGACACTCCTCGCGCCTGCTCTGGCACAAGGAAACCTCGCTCGGCGACGCCGACGCCGTGGTGATTCCGGGCGGCTTCAGCTACGGGGATTATTTGCGCACCGGCGCCATCGCGCGGTTCAGCCCGGTCATGCAGGCGGTCCAGACTTTTGCCGCCGATGGCGGGGCGGTGCTGGGCATCTGCAACGGGTTTCAAATTCTTTGCGAAGCGGGCCTGCTCCCGGGCGCCCTCATTCGCAATCGTTCGCTCCAATTCCGTTGCGAACACGTTTTTCTGAAGACGATCACGCGCGCTTCGCCCTTCACCGGACAAATCCCGCCGGACAAACTTTTGCGCGTGCCCATCGCCCACGGTGAGGGCTGCTACTTCGCAGACGCGGAAACCCTGGCGAAGCTCAACGCGAACGATCGAATCCTCTGGCGCTACGTCAACGCGCAAGGCGCGGCCACCGAGCTGGCCAACCCCAACGGCTCGCTCGAAAATATCGCCGGCATCTGCAATGAACGGCGCAACGTGGCCGGCCTGATGCCGCATCCGGAACGCGCGAGCGAACCATTGCTCGGCTCGGCGGACGGGCGGCTGATTTTTGAAAGCCTGGTTCATTGGCTGCAACACCAGCCTGCCGCCCAGGCGGCCTGAGCCATGCCGGTCGCCAGCCCTTCGCGCAAGGATGGAGGCCGCCGGGCGCTCGCGGCGGAGCCGAGCTGGCATTCGCGGGCTTGTCTGTGGTTGCTTTTCGGCACGCTCGTTTGGGGATTGAGCTTTCCCCTCCTCAAAGTCATTGCCCTCGCCCAACAACGCCTGGTGCCCAGCGCCTCCAGTTGGTTTCTGGCCTCGCTCACGGTCTGCGTGCGCTTTGCCGCCGCGGCGCTGGCGCTTTTCTGCTGGTGCCTGCCCACGCTTGGCCGGCTGACTCGCTCCGAAATTTGGCACGGCTTGGGTCTCGGAGTTTTCGGAGGCGCGGGCATGTTCCTGCAAGTGGATGGCCTGATGTCCACCGCCGCGTCCACCTCCGCGTTCTTGACGCAGATGACCTGCCTGCTGATTCCGCTCTGGGTGGCGTTGCGGCATCGCAGATTTCCTTCGTTGCTCGTGCTTGCCAGCGTCGGGATCGTGCTGGCCGGAGTGACCGTGCTGGCGCGCTTCGATTGGCGCCAAATGCGGATGGGACGCGGCGAAGCGGAGACAATTCTGGCGACGCTGTTCTTCACCGCGCAAATTCTCTGGCTCGAACGGCCCTGCTTCACCGGGAGCCGGACGAGTCATATTTCCCTGGTCATGTTCGGGGTGGTCGGGCTGATGTTTCTCCCGGTCACACTCGCCACGACTCCGAGCTGGCCAGCCCTGCTCACGGCCTATGATTCGGGGGCGGTGGTCGGCTGCACGCTGGTCATCATTTGGTGTTGCACGGTTGTGTCTTACGGCTTGATGAATCACTGGCAGCCGCGCATGACGGCCACCGAGGCCGGGTTGATCTACTGCGCCGAGCCGCTGTTTGCTTCGGTATTTGCCTTGTTTTTGCCGGGATGGCTGGCTGGCCCGGCACGAATCAACTATGCCAACGAAACCCTTACCCGAAATCTTCTGGTCGGCGGCGGCTTGATTACGCTAGCAAACGTCCTCATCCAAATCCCGGGCCGGCAAAACCGGGATTCAGAAAAGCAATGAACCGCGCGTTCCTCCGCGCCGGCCGGCCGCGAGGCTCCTCAAAGCGCCTCCGGCTGCCCGAGCAATCCGGCGACCCGCGCCAATAAGCGGCCGGCGGCGCCGCCATCCAGCACGCGGTGGTCGAAGCTGAGCGTCAGGTTGGCTTCGGTCACCGGCAGGAACTGGTTTTTCCGAGCGTCCCAACTGGGGACCAATCGCCCCGCGCCCATGCCCAGCACAAGCGTCTGTTCCGGCAGCGGAATCGGCGTGGCCCAGGTCAATCCAAAGGTCCCAAAATTCGTCACCGTGGCAATCGAACCGCCGGTCGCATCCGCCGGCAGCCGGCGTTGGCGGGCCAGTTCGACCAGTTCATCGTACCGGTTTACCAGCTCCTTGAGCGGCTTTTTGTCGGCGCCGCGGACGACGGGAACCAACACGCCCTCCTCGGCCTCGACCGCGAAACCGACGTCGATCGCCTGGGGATGCACGATGTGCTTGCCGACCAGACGGCCGGCGGGCGCGCTGTTTTCGGCCAGTGCCAGCGCCAGCGCGCGCAGCGCGTAAAGGGCGGGACCGGGTTTCGGATCACACCCTTTGCGATGCCTTAACATCGGATCGAGATTCACCGGCAGCGCCACCGTTGCCAGGGGCCGGGTCCAGCTCCGGCGCATGGCGTCGGCCACCGCGACGCGCATCGAGGAGGCCGGGCTGAGTTTGCTTTTTTCGAGGTTGGCGATGAAACTTTCGAAATCCTGGATCGTCACGCGCCCCGCGGCGCCGCTGCCGGCGATGCCCGCGAGGTCGGCGGCGTGCAAGCCAAGCTCGTTCATGCGCGCCTTCATTCGCGGCGACATGTAGCTCGCGCCCGCCGCGTGGGCGGGCACCGGCAACCCGCGAACGGTCGGCTCGACCCCACGCTTCCCTTTTTCTTCCCCGCGAGTGCCTCCATTCTCGGACGGCGGGCCATTCTCGGACACGGCCGCAGGCGGTTTCGGCTCATCCAAGCCCAGACGCGCGGCGGCTTCTTTGGTCACTTCGAGATAGCCGAGCACCGCGCCGACGGGATAACTCTCATTGAGTTTGACCAAAAGTTTTTGAATTTTGCCCGGGCACGGCGAAGCCACGTTCATCGTCGCCTTGTTCGTCTCGACTTCCATCAGGTCTTTGTCCGCGCCAATCTCGTCACCGACCTTGACCAGGAGATTGATGACCGTGGCCTCGGCAATGGATTCGCCGAGCTGGGGCATGATGATGGGAATTTGCGGCATAGATGGTCCTAACGGCGCAGGAGGTTGCGGGCCGCGGCGGCGATGGTTCGGGCCGTGGGTCGATGGGCCGCCCACAGGTTGGGATGGTAAGGCACGGGCGTATCCTTGGCATTGAGCCGCAGCGGTGGCGCATCGAGCAGATCAAACCCCTCACTGGCCACGCGCGCAATGACTTCCGCCGTCACGCCCCCCCATGGCCAGGATTCGCCCACGCAGAGCAGCCGGCCCGTGCGCGCCACCGAGGCCATGACGGTGTCGGTGTCCAGGGGCTTGACCGAACGCAGATCGACGACCTCCACTTCGGTTCTCTCGGTGGCGAGTTCATCGGCCACCGCCAGCGCCTCGTGGACCATCGCGCTATAGGCGACGATCGTCATATCGCGGCCGGCGCGGGCGATGCGCGCTTTGCCCACCGGCATGGCTTCGGTGGGAAGTTTCTCGGCCTTCAAATGGTAATAGAGGTACTTGTGCTCGCAAAAAATCACCGGGTCGTCGATCGCGACCGCTTCGAGCAGCATGCTGTAAGCGTCTTCCACGGTCGCCGGCGTCATCACGATGAGGCCGGGATAATGCGCGTAGAGGGTTTCCATGCTCTGGCTGTGGAACGGCCCGCTGCCGGACGTGCCGCCGGAGGGAAGCCGGATCGTGATCGGGCAGGGAACCTGGGTGCGCCAGAAATGGGTGGCGGCCTGGTTGATGATTTGATTGAAACCGGGCGTCGAGAAATCGGCAAATTGCATCTCGATGATGGGCCGCATCCCTTCGATCGCCGCGCCGATTGCCGCGCCGACGATCGCGTCCTCGCTGATCGGAGCGTCGAGCACGCGGCCGGGAAAGTCGCGGGCGAGGTTTTTCGTCGCTTTGAACGCGCCGCCAAAGGCGCCGACATCCTGGCCGTAAATGAAAACCCGCGGGTCTTGCGCCAGGGCGCGGGCCTGGGCTTCGCGAATCGCTTCGAGGTAGGTGATGCTCATGGCCGATGCGGCGGGGTGGCGCGGCGCGGGGGAATCCTAAATTTCAGTGTGGGCTTCACTGAGATGTTTCGAGGCGAGCGCGCACCAGTTTTCCTTGTAAGGATCCGGACCCGGCTCGCGTTGCACCGTCGCCACGGCTTCCTCGACCTGGCGGACGGCTTCCGCGCGCCAGGCGTCGATCGCTTTTCGGTCGGCCCATTTGTGGCCCAGCAGATAATCTTCGGCGACCACCAGGCAATCGCGGCCCAGCGGCGAGGCTTTGAGTTTTGGATCCACGTAACTGGCGTCATCGTGCTCGCCGTGGCCGCAGAGGCGCAAGAGGTGGGCGACGACCAATTGCGGACCGCGGTCCTGGCGCGCTTTCTGGACGGCTTCGGCCACCGTTGCCAGACAGGCGGCCAGGTCCGTTCCATCCACGCTGCGGCCTTCGACGCCGTAGCCAGCCGCCTTATCGACGAGCGCGCGGCAGGCGAACTGGCGGTAGTTGGGGGTGGAGTAGGCGTATTGATTATCGGCCACTATCAGAACTAGGGGAAGCTTTTCCACGGCGGCCTGATTCAGGGCTTCATGAAACGAGCCGGTCGAGGTGCCGCCCTCGCCAACGCAAGCCGCCCCCACGGCGCCCGTGCTGCCTTTGAACCGGCGCGCCAGCAATACGCCATTGACCACCGAAATCATCGCGCCCAGATGGCTGATCATCGCCAGGTAACCCTCCCGGGGTTTGCCGCGGTGAACGTTGCCGTCGCGACCGCGCATAGGACCGAGTGAGGAACCCAGGTAGGTACGGACGGCGTCAAGGACGGTTTCGCCGAACGCCAAACGGCCGGCGGCATCGCGGATGAGCGGCGCGAACACGTCCCCGGGCCGCAGGGACTGACCGACCGCCACACTCAATGCTTCCTGGCCCCGGCCCAGGAAGACGCCGCCGTGAATTTTGCCGGCGCGGTAGAGGCTGGCAAATTTGTCGTCGAGCGTGCGGGCCAGCAGCATGCCCCGGAACGCCCGCACGAATGGTTCGCGGGTTTCAACCATGCCACGGATTTATGCCGCTTCTATCCGTCCCGTGCAAACGTTTCTTTGGATTGCTCCGACCCATGTGCGCTCGCGCGCAGGGCAGCTCCGCACGCGGCCGCGATATCAAAGCCTCCGCCGGCTAAGCAAGTAAGAGCGATCGGAGCGTCGCCAGGTTCTCCATGTCCTCGTGCAAATCCGCCGACTTGGGCGTCTCCAGACAGCCGGGCAGGTCTCGAAAGCGAGCATCGTTGACGATGTGAACAAAAGCCTGGCGGCCGATTTTTCCCTGGCCGATCCCGGCGTGACGATCCACGCGCGAGCCAAGGTCGGTTTTGGAATCGTTGAGGTGAAAGGCGAGGATGCGGTCCAGGCCAATCAGGGAATCGGCTTCGGCGATGGCGGCGTTCCACCCTTTGGGCGTGCGGATGTCGTAGCCGGCGGCGAACAGGTGCGCGGTGTCCAGGCAAACCCCCAGTCGCTTCGGCTGCTTCACCTGTTCATAAATCGAAGCCAGATGGCTGATGCTATGCCCGAGGCAACTCCCCTGCCCGGCGGTGTTTTCCAAAGCGATGCGCACCGTTGAGGATTTCGTGGCCTTGAAAACTTCGTCCAGGCCGGAGACAATCCGGGCGAGCGCCGCCGCTTCGCCCGAGCCCAGGTGCGCGCCGGGATGCATCACCAGAAACGGGAGGCCGAGCTCGGTGGCGAGGTTGATTTCCTGAATGAGCGATTGCAGCGACCGGTCGCGCTTGGCGCACGGCGGCGCTCCCAGGTTGATCAGATAGCCGGTGTGCCCGAAAACAGCGGCGAGTTTTTGGGCGGCCAGCTCCTTGGCGTACATCGCCAGGTCTTCCTGCGAGTAGGGCTTGCCCAACCATTGCATGTTGTTTTTGACGAAGAGCTGCACCACCTCGCAGCCGATACCGGCGCCTCGTTGCAAAGCCTTCCAAACGCCGCCGCCGGTGGACATGTGCGCGCCGAATCTCATCAGAGGCTGAGATTTCAGCGAGTAGACCCGGGAGTCAAGCGAGGGCAGGGTCGCACGAAAACAGACTTTGAACCGGCCGGCGGATTTGCTACGGTAACATCTGAAAACCGCCTTTGGGGCAGTTGACGAACCCAAGATAATCTAGTGAGCACGGCCGCGATACCTCACAACGAGTCCGCACGGCTGGCGGCCTTGCGCCGCTACGACATTCTCGACGCGCGGCCGGAAACCGCGCTTGACGAATTGGCCCGCCTCGCCGCGCAAATCTGCGCCACGCCCATGGCGCTAATCAGCTTCCTCGACGAAAACCGCGAGTGGTTCAAGTCCCGCGTCGGGCTGGAGATCCCCGGTGTGGCGCGGGCCCATTCCTTCGGCGCCCACGCGATTTTGCAGGACCGGCCGCTTGTCGTGGAGGACGCCCGGCGCGACGAGCGGTTCGCCGCCAGTCCGTTAGTGGCCGCGGTCCCGCGCATTCGCTTTTATGCCGGCGTACCGGTGGCGTCGCCGGACGGCTACAACCTGGGCACGCTGTGCGTGATGGATACGCGGCGTCGCCGGCTCCCGCCAGCGCAGATCGAGGGACTGGGCGCTTTAAGCCGGCAGGCCGCCACCAACCTGGAGTTGCGCCGCCATTCGCTCGAACTGGCCGATCGGATCGAGGACCACAAACGCACGGAGGACCGGCTCCGCAACTCCGAGGCGTTCTACCAAACGCTGGTGGAAACCCTCCCGCAAAACATCTTGCGCAAGGACGTGCAGGGGCGCTTCACCTTCGCCAACCGGAAATTCTGCCAGTCCCTTCGCAAACCGTTGACGGAAATCCTGGGCCGAACCGACCATGATTTTTTCCCGAAGGAACTGGCCGACAAATACCATCGCGACGACGTGCGCGTGATGACCGCCATGGAGACTTTCGAGGCCGTGGAGGCCCATCCCACGCACAGCGGCGAGAAAAGGTTCGTCCACGTCATTAAGACTCCGCTCTACGATGCGATGGGCCGGGTGGTGGGCGTCCAGGGGATTTTCTGGGACGTGACGCAACGCAAGGAAATTGAAGAGGCCCTGGCCTACGAACGCGATCTGTTGCGCGCGCTGCTGGACAACATTCCCGACCGAATCTATTTCAAGGACGTGGAATCGCGCTTCCTGCGCTGCAGCAATTCGATGGCGCTTCGGCTGGGTCTGGAGGATCCGAAGAAGATCGTGAGCAAGACGGATTTTGATTTTCATCCCCGGGAACTGGCGCGGGAATTTTATGATGACGAGCAGCGGATCATCCGCACCGGCCAGCCCCTGATCAACAAGTTGGAAAAACTCACCGACTCCGACGGGCGGGAAATCTGGGCGTCGGTCACCAAAATTCCGATTTACAACCGTAACGGCCACGTCACCGGCATTGTCGGCATCTCGCGTGACGTGACGCAGTTGAAGGAAACCGAAGTCGCCTTGCGGCAGGCCGAGGAGAAATACCGCGCCATCTACGAAAATTCCGTCGAGGGCATCTTCCAGACCAGCGCCGAAGGCCGTTTCCTCAGCGCCAACCCGTCCTTGGCGCGCATTTACGGCTTCCATTCACCCGAAGAACTCATTGGCGCGCTGACCGACATCGAACATCAACTCTACGTCGAACGCACCCGCCGCGCCGAATTCAGCCGCTTGATGCGCGAGCAGGACGCGGTGACCGGCTTTGAGTCGCAGGTCTATCGCAAGGACCGGCGGATCATCTGGATCTCCGAGGCGGCCCGCGCCGTCCGCGATGCGAACGGCAACCTCCTCTATTACGAGGGCGCCGTGGAGGACATCACCGGCCGCAAACTCGCCGAGCAGGAACGGGAACAGGCGCGCGAAGCCGCGCTGGAGTCCGCGCGCGTGAAGACCGAATTTCTCGCCAACATGAGTCACGAAATTCGCACGCCGATGAACGCCATCACCGGCATGACCGGTCTGCTGAGCGACACCCGGCTCACCCCGGAGCAGCGCGAATACGTCGAAACGATTCGCAACAGCACCGACAGTCTGCTCTCGATCGTCAACGACATCCTGGATTTTTCCAAAATCGGCGCGGGCAAGCTGAGCCTGGAAGTGATTGATTTTGAACTGCGCGACACCGTCGAGTCCACCGTCGAAATGCTGGCCGAAAACGCCCACCGAAAGGGGATCGCCTTGAACTGCTGGGTGAACCGCGACGTGCCGGATTTTCTGCGGGGCGATCCGGGGCGTTTGCGGCAAATCCTGGTAAACCTCTTGTGCAACGCGGTGAAATTCACCGGCCACGGGGAAGTCCTGGTCCGCGTCAGCCGGGCCAAAGAAGCGAACGCCGGAGTGAGGTTGCGCTTTGCGGTGAGCGACACGGGCGTGGGCATCGATCCGAAGGCGATACCGAAAATCTTCCAAGCCTTCACCCAAGCCGACGGTTCGACCACGCGCAAGTATGGCGGGACGGGACTGGGACTGACCATCTGCAAACAATTGGTTGACCTAATGCAAGGCGAGCTAGGCGTGGAAAGCACGCTGGACAAAGGTTCGAGCTTCTGGTTCGAGGTGCCCTTTGAGACCCAATCAGAACCGACACGCCGGCCGGAGGAGGAGCTCGCCCAAAGCGCCCTTCCGGGGCTAAGGGCGCTGGTGGTCGATCCGAACCCAACCCATCGGCAGATTTTGCATGACCACCTGGAAAGTGCAGGCGTGGCCGACGCGAGTGTGGAGAGCGGCCCGGAAGCCCTCGCGCTCTTGCGCCGCGAAGCCGCGGCCGGTAGTCCATTTGCCGTCGTCATCCTGGACCTGGACTTACCGGAGATGGACGGCCTGGCGCTGGTGCAATCGATCAAATCCGAAGCCGCGATCGCCCCGGCCCGGCTCCTGGTGCTCACGACTGTGGGCCACCGCCTGAGCACGACCCTGATGCGGGAGACGGGCATTTCGGCCTGCCTGGTCAAGCCGGTTCGCCAAGCGCGGTTTTTGGATTGCCTGGCCAAGGTCATGAGCGCCAGTGGCGCGGGCGCTTCGCAGCCTCTCAGCAGCGACTCGGCCGGCTGGCCGTCTCCGGTACCGATCCGATCCACCGCCAGCCCGGCCCGCATCCTTTTGGCCGAAGATAACCTGGTTAATCAACGCCTGGTGCTTAAACAGTTGAGAAAACTGGGTTTCGCCGCCGAAGCGGTTGCCAATGGACTGGAAGTCTTGGCCGCTCTGGAGCAAGTGCCTTACGACGTCATTTTGATGGACTGCCAAATGCCGGAAATGGACGGCTATGAAGCCACCCGAAGGATTCGCCAGCGGCAGAAGGAGGCGGCCGACCCGCTCAAACCCGCTCCCTATATCATCGCGCTGACGGCCAACGTCCTGGGTGGCGACCGCGAAAAATGCCTGGCGGTCGGCATGAATGATTATGTGACCAAACCATTGCACCTCGCGGACTTGGCGGCTGTCTTGCAGCGCGCCTTGCCCGAAGCGCAGTCGCCGCCGCCGGCAATCGCCGGCTCCACGCACGCCGTTCTCGACCCGACCGTCATCGCCGGCCTGCGCGAGCTGCGCCAGCCCAACCAGCCGGACCCGTTGACGGAATTGGGCGCGTTGTTCTTCAAGGATGCCAATTCCAGGCTGCAAAAAATGCAGGCCGCCTTGGCGGCAAAAGATGTGCCCGGCCTGACTTATGCCGCTCATACCCTCAAAGGCAGCGCCAGCAACCTGGGCGCGCGCCGCCTGGCCGCACTCTGCGCCAACCTCGAGAAACAGGCGAAATTGGGCGAATTGGAAGAAGCGGCAACTATTTTGCTGACGGTGAGGAGTGAATTTCACACGGTGGAGCAAACGCTGCTGGCGGAAATGCAAAAATAGGCCCTGGCAAAGGTATGGAAAGCCTTAGCTCTTCCATGCCGGCCCTGCCCCCGTTCCAAATCCTGCTGGTCGAGGATGACCCCAAGCTCCAAGAAGTCCTCGCCGCGGGCTTGGAGGATGACGATCTTGCGCTGACGCCTGTCCGTAGCGGGGCGCAAGCCTTGCAATCGATCCTGGAAGCCAAATTCGACTTGATCGTGCTCGATTTGGGGTTGCCCGACCAGGACGGTTTCGCGTTGCTCGCGGAATTAGCCAAAGCTCCCTCCGTGCGCCAGGTTCCGGTGATCGTGGTGACGGCCTGGCACCGCACCAAGGACAAGGTGCGATGCTTCGAGCTGGGCGCGGTGGATTATGTCACCAAACCGTTCGACCTGCTCGAGCTGCGGGCACGGGTCCGGGCGACCCTCCGAACCAAGCGAATGCAGGACGAATTGACCCATGCCAACCGCGAACTGCAACGCGCCCGCGCCGCCGCCGAAGAAGGCGCCCGCGCCAAATCGGAATTCCTGGCGAACATGAGCCACGAAATCCGCACCCCGATGAACGGGGTGATCGCCATGACCAGTCTGCTCCTGCAAACCGAACTGCATCCCGACCAGCGCGACTTCGTGGAGACGATCCGTACCAGCGGCGAATCCTTGCTGACGATCATCAACGACATCCTGAATTTCTCGAAAATCGAATCCGGCAAATTGGAGCTGGAGCGCCTGCCCATGAATTTGCGCTTGTGCATCGAGGATTCGCTGGACTTGCTGGCCTCTAAAGCGGCGGAAAAGAACCTGGACCTCCTCTGCGAGATGGACGACGAAACCCCCGCGCTGGTCATGGGTGACGCCACTCGCCTGCGGCAGATTCTGGTCAACCTCGTCGGCAACGCTATCAAGTTCACTGAGACCGGTGAAATCACTGTCGGGGTCAGGTCCAAGCTCATGCACGCCCCGCCCCCGATCTCCACCCGGGCGGCGACGGCGAGCGCGAGCGCAAGCCCCGCCGCGCAACGATGGGAAATCCATTTTTCCGTGCAAGACACCGGCGTCGGCATTCCGGCGGACCGGCTGCACCGGCTCTTCCGTTCGTTTAGCCAAATGGACAGTTCGATCACCCGGCAATACGGCGGCACCGGCCTGGGCCTGGCGATCAGCAAAGGACTAGCCGAGCTGATGGGCGGAAAAATCTGGGTCGAAAGCCTGGAAGGGCGCGGCTCCACGTTCGTTTTCGTTCTGCCCTTCGATTGCGCGCCGGCCAACAGCCAGACCACCTTCCAACGAAAGCACCCGCAATTGTCCGGTTTGCGGCTCTTGATCGTGGATGACAATGCCGCCGTGCGCGCCGCGCTCGTCCGGCAGACCCGGAAATGGGGCCTGGCGCCGCGGGCAGCGGAGAGCGCGGCGCAAGCGGTTGAGTGGTTGCGCAAGGGGGACCTCTTTGACCTCGCTTTGGTGGACATGCAAATGCCCGGCATCCACAGCGCGGCGCTGGTTCGCGAAATCCGCTCGCTCTCCCGAACCCCATCGTTGCCCACCGTCATGCTGACCGGCATGAACGCCCGCCCCGATGCCGCCAATAGTGGATGCCTGGCGCACACCGCCTTCCTAAACAAGCCGGCCAAACCCGGGCTGTTGCGCGCGGCCCTGCTCGAGGCCCTTTCCGGCGCCAAAGCGGGCGCCGCTCAAAAGACCGCGGCGCCCTACCGCATCGATGCCGCCCTCGCACAGCGCCTGCCGCTGCGCGTGTTGCTGACGGATGACAACCTCATCAACCAAAAAGTGGCCTCACGACTGCTTCAACAGATGGGCTATCAGGCCGCTATCGCGAAGAATGGCCTGGAAGCAATTCGGGCTTTGGAACGACAGCCGTATGACCTTATCCTCATGGATGTGCAAATGCCGGAAATGGATGGCCTGGAAGCCACCCGCCGGATCCGCCAGCGACAGCAGGAGCCGTCGGCGCCTCCCCATTTCAAGCAACCGATCCTCATCGTCGCCATGACCGCCAATGTCATGCAGGGCGATCGGGAAAAGTGCGTCGCCGCCGGCATGGATGATTACCTCCCCAAACCGATCCGTCCCGAAGCCCTGCAAGCGATGATCGAACGGCTGGCCGCCGGCGGAGCCTCAAGCGGCGCAAACGCACCGGCTTCCGGGGCAAATATTTCCTCCCCGCCAGCCACGCAGGAAATTTCCGCCCCCTTCGTTCTCCCGTCCGCCGGCGCCCAGAAAGAGGTCGTGGACATGGAGCGGTTGATGGAATTCTGCGGCGGTAGTGCCGAAAACCTTGCCGAATTGGCGGGATTGTATCTCAAGCAGACCGCCGATCAGATCGAGCAAATGACCACCGCGCTCCGCCATGACCGCCCCGACAAAGCGGCCCGCGTCGCGCACAGTTCCGCCGGGGCCAGCGCCACCTGCGGCATGAACGTCATCGTCCCGCTCTTGCGCCAGCTCGAGCTGGTCGCCGACGAGGGCAACGCGCCGGCGGCCGAGCAATTGTTGAACTCGGTACGCTCCGAATTCGACCGTATTAAAGCCTTTTTCCAGAACCAGCAAGCGTCAGTCGGCGCCGCCGCGGCCAGCCCATCCACCTTATGAAGAAACTACTCATCGTCGAGGACGATCCCATCGTTGCCCACATCTACAGGACCCGACTCGAAAAGGAGAATTACGAGGTCGAGATCGCGCCCGACGGGCAGAGCGGGTTCTACCGGATTCAAGAATTCCGCCCGGACGTCGTCCTGCTGGATTTGATGTTGCCCAAGATGAACGGCGTGGAGATCTTGAAAAAAATCCGCGCCCAACCCCAATTCCTGAAGGTTCCCATTATCGTGTTCACCAACGCTTATGTGCCGAACATGATCAACGAATCCTTTCAGGCCGGCGCCACCCAGGTCTTCAACAAGGCCACGCTCACCCCGCGGCAAATCATCGAGGCCATCCACCATGCCCTCTATCTCTCGGGTAGTCCCGGAACCACCGACACGCCTCCCGCCTCGCCCACGGCTCCCGGTCCGGACGGCTCCGATTCCTCCGGCGGCCAAGCCGGCGCGTCCGCCGCTTCGACGGACGAGCGGTTTGCTTCTTCGACCGCCAATTTGGCCGGCGCCCCCGCGTTAGCAGCCCAGGCCGGCACCGCCGTGCTGAATGCGACGGCGGCCGAAACCGCCAGCGACACGGAGTTTCAAACCGAACTTCTCAAGACCTTCGTGGAGGCCTCGACCGAGACCGTGGCGAGCCTGCGCCGCACCATGCAGGATTTCAGCAAGGCCCAGGACGAAACCCGGCGCCTCCCGCACTTGTTCGAGTTGTACCGCAGGGTCCACGCGCTGACCGGCAGCGCCGGCCTGGCGGCGCTGCACAAGATTTCCCAAATGGCCGCGGCGTTGGAAGTTCTCCTCAAGGAGCTGCACGAGAAACCCAAAAATATCAACGCCTCCACTTTGCGGACCGTCGCCCACGCCATCGACTTCATCGGTGAGCTGTGCCACAAGGGCGCGGACGACGAGTTTTTGGGCGCCGACCCGATCAATATTCTGGTGGTGGACGACGAGATTCTTTCCCGCCGCGCCATCACCTACGCGCTGGAAAAAGCCAACCTCAAATCCACCAGCGTCGAAGAGCCTCAAGTCGCGCTGAATCTGCTGAGCGAAAAATCGTACGACCTGGTCTTCCTCGACGTGCAGATGCCCGGCATGGATGGCTTCGAGGTCTGCACTAAAATCCGCACCCTGCCGCTCAATAAAACGACGCCGGTTATTTTTGTCACCAGTCTGACCGACTTTAAGAGTCGCGCCCGCTCCAGCCTCAGCGGCGGCACCGACCTGATCGCCAAGCCCTTCATGTTCATCGAACTGAGCGTCAAAGCCTTGACCTACCTCTTGCGCAGCCGCCTCACGAAAAATAAGAAGTAAGCGCCCGAACTCCCTTTGGGCATTTGGCTCCCACAGGACCAAAACGCTGAGCCTTTGACATTTTCAGCCGCCCCCTTTACCCTCCCAGCATGGAAAGTCTCCACGCGCCGTGGCGAATCCAATACATTCTGGCCCCCAAGCCGGCGCCTTCCGAGGCGTCGCTCTTCACGCTTATTGCGCAATCCAACGACGACGTGGCCAATTACGTCCTGGTGCGCGAGCGGCGCTGCTACGCCGTGTTGAACGCCTTCCCCTATAATGGCGGCCACTTGATGGTCGTGCCCTACAAGGAAACCCCGGACCTCGACGGGCTGACTGACGAAGAGCTGACCGATTTGATGAAATTGACCCGCCGCTGCCAGCACGCCCTCACGCAGGTGATGAAGCCCGATGGATTCAACATCGGTGTCAATCTTGGCCGCGTCGCCGGGGCGGGGGTTACCGAGCATTTGCACGTTCACGTCGTGCCCCGTTGGAACGGCGACACCAACTTCATGCCCGTGCTCGCCAGCACCACCGTCCTGCCCGAAGCCCTCACCGAACTGGCCGCCAAACTCCGCGCCGTCCTGGCCCAAGCATGCGCCGTGTGACTCGTTTTCGGCGCTCGCCGCGCTTGGCCTCACCCGTCCGCGGGCCTTGCGCGCCGCGTTATCCGGCGGCGATCATCTCCGATGCCTACTGAAACTCTGCACTTCGAAAACGCCCGGCTTGCCCAGCAACTTTTCAACAACGACTCGCACAACCTGCAAGTCCTCGAAGAGAACCTTGGCGTCAAGGCCACCTCGCGCGAGGGCTGGATTAAACTCGAAGGCCGCGCCGAAGACATCGAGCGCGCCCGCCAGATGTTCCAGCTCCTGGAAGCCTCCGTCAAATCGGGCACGCCGCTGCGCAGCCGCGAATTCAACCAGGCCCTGAACGTCGTCCGGCACGAGGGCATTTCCGCGCTCAAAGACCTCTATGCCGAGCGCATCCACACCTCGAGCAAGAAGGCCCATGTCACGCCGAAGACGCTCGGCCAGAAAAAATACATCGAAGCCATTCGCACGCACGATGTGACCTTGGGCATCGGCCCGGCTGGAACGGGCAAAACTTATCTGGCCATGGCCATGGCCGTCTCCGCGTTGCGCGAAGAAAAAGTCTCCCGGATCATCCTCACCCGCCCGGCCGTCGAAGCCGGCGAGGCCCTCGGATTTTTGCCCGGCGACCTGTATGAAAAAATCTCGCCCTATCTCCGTCCCCTGCACGATGCGCTGCACGACATGCTCCCCGCCGAGGAAATCCAGCGGCACACCGAACGGGGCGTCGTCGAGATCGCTCCGCTGGCTTATATGCGCGGCCGGACGCTCAACCACGCCTTTGTGATCCTCGACGAGGCGCAAAATTCCACCGCCGAGCAGATGTTCATGTTCCTCACCCGCCTGGGCATCAATTCCAAGGCGGTCATCACCGGCGATGTTACCCAGATTGACTTGCCGCCTCACAAACAGTCCGGCCTCCTGGAAGCGCAGCGCGCGCTGCGCCACACCGAAGGCATTGCCCTCGTCGAATTCCAAAAACGCGACGTCGTCCGCCATCCCCTGGTCCAGCGCATCATCGCCGCCTACGAAGAGCACCGCGGCAAAAAAGGCCAATGAGCGGCCGGCTCTGCCTGCGCAATCGCCAGCGGCTCCGCTCCATTGATTCGTCTCTGCTCCGCCGCATCATTGCGGCGCTGCTGGAGGATTTGTTGCCGGCGAAGCCTTTCGATCTGGCCATTCATCTGGTCCGCGCGCCGGAAATCGCCCGCCTCAACGAAACGTTTCTCCACCACCGCGGCCCCACGGATGTCATCACCTTCGATTACGCCGGCCAGGCCGGGCCGGGCGCGGTTCTGCTCCGGCGACGCCGAACGGCTCCAATCTCCGCGCCGTCCCCGCGCTCCCCAAGCCCGCTCCCTCCCGGCGCGCGACCAAGCGACCCCGCCGCAGCGATTCATGGCGAGCTGTTTGTTTGCCTTGACGAAGCCGTCGGCCAGTGCCGGCGGTTCCACACCCTTTGGCAATCCGAGCTGGTGCGCTACGTCGTGCACGGCATCTTGCACCTCCGGGGCTACGACGATCGGCGGCCGGCGGCGCGCCGGCAAATGAAACGCGAAGAAACTCGGCTGCTCACTCAACTCGCCCGGCGTTTCTCCTTTCGCCGCCTGGGCCGAGCGCGGCCGGCCAGTTGAGATCATCGGCCGCTATGGCCGCTTCGCGCCCTCCCGCTTTCCCTTGAGCAACGCCGGGCGAGTCCCTAGATTGCCCCCATGAACAAAGGCCTGCTGGCCCGCTGGCGCGGCAATTTCCTCACCGGCCTGGCGGTGGTGTTGCCGAGCTTCGTTTCCATTGCCGTCACGGTCTGGTTCTTCGACACGGTGTCGCGGTTTACCGACATCTTGCTCTTTTTCCTCCCGCGCGCCTTGACCCATGCCCAGGCTGGCGAGGGCGCGATCCATTGGTACTGGAGCCTCCTCGCCCTGGCGCTGGCCGTCGTCTTGATCGGAATCGTCGGCCGGCTGGCCCGCTACTACGTCGGCCGGAAACTCATCCAGCTCGTCGATCGCGTGCTGCTCCACATTCCGTTGCTCAATAAAATCTACGGCGCCTTGAAGCAAGTCAACGAAGCGTTCGTGTCGAGCAATAAATCCTCCTTCAAACAAGTCGTGCTCGTCCAATTCCCCAGGGCTGGCCAATACTCGGTCGGCTTCCTGACTGGCGCCGCCAATCCGGAAGTCCAATCGAAGACCACCGCTGCGATGGTGAGCGTTTTTGTGCCGACCACCCCCAATCCGACCAGCGGCTTCCTCGTGTTGGTGCCTGAAGCCGAGGTCGTCAAATTGGAAATGTCGGTCGCCGACGGCATCAAATTCATCATCAGTCTCGGCGCGGTGGCCCCGGAATACCTGCCGCGCAAAGCGGAGGCATAAAACCGGCTCTGCCAGCTCGACCCAACTTCTCCGAACGCTCCACTGGCGCCATCCCTGTCATGGACCAACGCACTACCGGCCTGATCCTGCGCACGCGCCCGCTGACGGAGACCAGCCTCATCGTTCACTGGCTGACGCCGGACCTCGGCCGCATCGCCACCGTCGCCAAAGGGGCGCGCCGCCCCAAGTCTCCGTTTCGCGGCAAGCTGGACCTGTTCTACCAGGCCGATTTCAGTTTCGTCCGGAGCCGCCGCTCCGAGTTGCACCTCTTGCGCGAAGTGAGCTTGCGCGAAACTTATCCCTGGATACGGCGGGAACTGGCCTGCTTGCGCCAAGTCGCTTATTGCGCCGCGCTGCTGGAGCAAACCACCCAAATGGACACACCGCTGCCCGGGTTCTTTGCGCTTCTGGCCGGCCTGCTCAAATATGTCACCCAACAGCCGCCCCAGCCGCTGACCCTATTCGCCTTCGAAACCAAGCTGCTCAACGAATCTGGCCTGAAACCCGATTTTCACGCCGGCAACCTGACGGCCGGCACAAGGCGATTTCTGGAAACTTGCCTCGCCGCGGATTGGCCGGCGTTGGCGCGACTCAAGCCCACGGAACGGCAAATCCGCGAAATGCGCCAGTTTCTCGAAGCGTTCTTGATTTTCCACTTCGACAAAATCCCCAAAGGCCGTGACGCCGCAACCCACGTCCCCGACTGTCGGCCGGAAAAACCCGCCTCCTCGGGCGAGGTCAAAAATTGCCTCCTCAACCCGTGACTCCGAATTCTTAACGCGCCTCTTTATTCGCTCCCGGCGCGCTCCCCCTTCCGTCCGGCCAGGCGCCGGGCGGCACAGGCCAGTGGCCTGAGCTATCCAAAAACCAATTTCCGGACACGCTCTAAGGAATCGGGAGAGGCTGGCCGGTCAAGCTGCTACTTGCTTCGCCGGAAAGTGAATTGGTTTTCCGTGGACACGGGATTGGCGTCCACCTCTAATGACCTACAGACTAGGAAATGGATCGGCGTGCTGGCCGGCGCCGGGTCCAAGCCTGAAGCAGAGCTGGCTGTTCTGGGGCCTGGGACAGCAGCTACTTTCTCCAGTATATTTCCAGGCACGCTGCACCCTGGTCGTGCTCGAACGCGGCGATCGCGGCGGCGTGGCTGCGGAGCAGCTTTTCAACAGCCGCGGCGGGCTGGTTGCCGCAGCGCAGCCAGATGACTTTCGGCGGCGGGCCAAACAGCGTCGCCATGTCGGCGAAGTCCGAGTCCTGAGAGACCAGCGTGAAATCGTTGGTTTTGGCGTGCTGCCAGAGGGCGCGGTCGTCGGCTTCGGCCAAACCGGCCAGTCGGGCCTGAGAGGAATCGGGAAATAGGTCGGCCAACTGCTCGCAGAGTTTGAAGCTGAGGTTCTGGTCGAACAACAGCCTCATGTTCCGGTGGTCAGCAGGCGCCGTTCACGGTCTGCGGCATAAGCCAGGCAGGCCCGGATGTCTTCTTCAGTCAGTTCGGGATAGTCGCTCCGGATTTGTTCGTGCGACATCCCGGAGGCGAGCCAGCCGAGTACGTCGGCCACGGCGATCCGCATCCGGCGGACGCAGGGCCGTCCCCCACGCTTACCGGGTTCGATGGTGATGATGTTCTGATAGTTCATACGCTGGGGATTACTTTAGCATGGCTGGCAAGGTCAGCGCATAATCCAGCCGCCGCCCACGACCAGATCGTCCTGGTTGAACACGCACGCCTGGCCGGGGGTGATCGCCCGCTGCGGGACGCGCAGTTTCACGCGCGCGCCACCGGCGGGCAACGGGGTGACCGTGGCCGGCGTGCCAGGATGGCTGTAACGAATCTTGGCGGTGACTTCGAGGGCCGGAGGCGGGGTGTCGAACGGAATCCAGTTGCAGCGCTCCACGGTGAATTCGTCCCGCTCCAACGCCGATTCATCGCCCACGATCACGCGATTGTTCGCGGGGTCAAGCTCGATCACGTAAAGGGGTTTGGGCGCGGAAATGCCCAGGCCCTTGCGCTGGCCAATGGTGTAAAACTCGATGCCCTCATGATGACCGAGCAGGCGCCCGTGCAAATCAACGATCTCGCCCACATGCTTCTGCGCGAGCCGGGCGGCTTGCAGGAATTTTCCGTAGTCCTTGTCGGGGACGAAGCAGATTTCCATGCTCTCTTCCTTGTCGGCGGTCTTGAGCCGGTATTCGCGCGCGATCTCGCGCGTGTCGTGCTTGGTCAGGCCGCCCAGCGGAAAGAGGGAACGGGCCAGTTGCTCCTGCTGGAGGGAGAACAGAAAGTAGCTCTGATCCTTGCGCGCATCGCGGCCCCGCTTGAGCAGATGGCGGCGCCCGTCGGCGCTCGGTTCGACGCGGGCAAAGTGGCCGGTGGCGACATATTCGGCGCCCAACTGGCGCGCACGGTTGAGCAGCGTGCCGAACTTCAATTTCTCGTTGCACATAACGCACGGGTTGGGGGTGCGGCCGGCTTTGTATTCCGCGGCAAAGTACTGGATGACCTGCCGTTGAAAATCATCAGCCTCGTCGATGAGATAGAACGGAATGCCGAGCTTATGCGAAACGCTGCGGGCGTCCATGACCGCCTGCGGGCCGCAGCATTTGTCTTCGGCGCGGGAAATGCAGTCCTGCGGCCAGAGCTTGAGGGTGATGCCGACGACGTCGTAGCCCTGCGCGACCAACAAGGCCGCTGCGGCGGAGGAATCGACTCCGCCGCTGAGGCCCACGACGACTCGGATTTTTGCGCGATCAGTCACCGTAGCCAAAATTACGGGGCCGGGAACGGCAAGTAAAGCGCGCGGATGGCGGGCGAGCGGATCGCGGGCGGACCTCAGCTTTTGAATGGCAGCCAACGCAGCCGTGCAATTGTTATAATTGAACTTCACGGGTCGGTCAAAACTGAAAGGGCGGTGGCAGTTGGCCGCAGCCCAGTTTTAGGCATCGTTTGGTGTATGCTCCGCGGCGACGGTGCGGACGGGTCCGCAGTGCAATTGGGCGTCTCCTCTGCCAGTGGCGCGGGAGCTCGAGGCAGCGGGTTCGCGGCGCTGTCCGGCGCCATCGCCAGTATTTCACTGGGGCCTGGAAGTCCCCAGAACCGCTAGAATCTCTGCGTTACGGCGCTAAACAGGTTCAGGCCAGGTGAGTTAAGTCGCTCATGCAAAAGCCCTTCTGGCTCCGAGTAGCGGTTCCCTTTCTTTTCACTAAACGGCATTGACACAGGGGCCTGAACGGGTAATATTCGTAACTTAGGTATAGAACTTATGATTGCGAGCGATGCACCGGCGAAGCCGACGCACAACGAACTGATCAAGGAAGCCAATCCAACTTTGGCCGGAACCATTGGGCGGACTTTGGCCGATCCGAATACCGACCGCTTTTCAGAAGACGATGCCCAGTTCCTGAAGTTTCACGGGATTTATCAGCAGGACGACCGAGACCTTCGCAAGGTCGCCAAGAAATTCATCTTCATGGTCCGCGGGCGGCTGCCGGGCGGGATCGTGCCGCCGGACTTGTATTTGGTGTTCGACCGCATCTCGCGCGATTACGCGAACAACACGCTCCGAATCACTTCGCGGCAGGGTTTTCAATTTCACGGCATCGTAAAGAGCGGATTGGGGAAGCTGATGAAGAGCATCAATGACGCCTTGGCCACGACGCTCGCGGCGTGCGGCGACGTGAACCGAAACGTCATGGCCCCGCCGACGCCGGTGACGAGCCGGTTGGTGGAGCGCGTTCAGCAGGACGCGCGCCGGTTGTCCAAGGCCCTGCTCCCCTCCACCAAGGCCTATCACCAGATCTGGGTCGAAGGGCAGGAGCTGAATTTGGCCGGCGAGGAGGGCGGCGAGTTCGTCGATCCGCTCTACGGCAAGACCTATCTGCCGCGCAAATTCAAGACCGCGTTCGCGATACCGCCGCTGAACGACATCGACATTTTCACGAACTGCCTGGGCTTCATCGCCATCAGCGAAGGCGACTCGTTGCTGGGCTACAACCTAGCGGCCGGCGGCGGGCTGGGGATGAGCCACGGCAATGCCCAAACCTTTCCGCGCATGGCCGACGTCATCGGCTTCCTGCGGCCCGAGCAAATCGAAATCGCGGCCAAGGCGGTGGTCACGATTCATCGGGATTTTGGCGATCGCACCAACCGCAAACACGCTCGTCTCAAATATGTCCTCGAGGACAAAGGCCCGGTTTGGTTCCGCGCGGAACTTGAGCGACGCGCCGGCTTCGCGCTCGAGGCCGCGCGCCCCTTTCAATTCACCCGCCAGGGCGACCGGTTCGGGTGGCACCAGCAATTCGACGGCAAAGAGTTTCTCGGACTTTACGTTGAAACCGGGCGCATCCGCGACACGGAGCGCTATCAACTCAAGACGGCGCTGCGGAGAATCGTCGAGCAATTTCGCGCGGAAATCCGCCTGACCCCGTCGCAGAATTTGATCCTCGCGGATGTCCCGCCGGTCCATCACGACGCCATTACCGCGCTCCTCGCGAGCCACGGCATCCCGGTGGAGAATCAGGCCACGGTGGTGCGCCGCGCTTCGATGGCCTGCCCGGCGCTGCCGACCTGCGGCCTGGCCCTGGCGGAGGCGGAACGGCTCTTGCCGGATCTGCTCACTCGCATTGAAAATCTGCTGGCCGAGCTGGGCCTCAAGGATGAAGAAATCATCATTCGCATCACCGGTTGTCCGAATGGTTGCGCGCGGCCCTACATGGCCGAGATCGGCTTCGTCGGCAAAGGGCCGGGCCGGTACCAAGTCTATCTCGGCGGCAACGAAAGCAGCACGCGGCTCAACCGCGTCTTCAAGGACACCGTCAAAACCGAAGAGATCACGAACGTGCTCCGCCCCGTGCTGGCCCGTTACGCCCAGGAACGCCTTGGCGGCGAGCGCTTTGGCGATTTCTGCGCGCGAGTGATCTGGAAGGAAACCGAAACGGCGCGAAACTAGACCGGGTCGAAGGGCGCCGCCGCCGGCGGAAGGCCCGCAACCTGCTCCACTCAAGGCTAAAACGCTAAGCGCCCCATCAAGACGATGCTTACGCCCGCTGAAATCAAATCGCTCGAGGAGCGGTTCAACTCGCAGTCCACCGAACAAATCCTCGCGTGGGCCTGGGAGCGTTTCGGCGCGCGCGCGGGAATCGGCACCAGCTTTCAAGGGGCGGGCCTGGTGATGATGCACTTGGCCAAACAACAGCATCTGGACTTTCCCGTTTTCACGCTCGATACCGGTTTGTTGTTCAAGGAGACCGCCGAATTGAAGCGGCGGCTCGAAGATTTTTTTGGCTGCCAGATCGAATCACTCGAACCGGACCTGACCGTCGAAGAACAAGCCGACATCAACGGCCCGGAACTGTGGAAACGCGATCCGGATCTCTGCTGCACCATTCGCAAAGTCCTGCCGCTGCAGGACAAGCTCGGCGACCTCGATTGCTGGATCACCGGCCTGCGCCGGCAGCAATCCGCCACCCGCGCCGCCATCGGCATCGTTGAGGTCTATGTCGTCAACGAAACGATTGGCCGGGACATCGTGAAATTGAACCCGATGGCCAATTGGTCGCGCGACGCCGTTTGGAACTACATCCGCGACCATCGCATTCCCTACAACCCGCTGCACGATCAAGGCTATCGCTCCATCGGTTGCTGGCCCTGCACGCGCAAGACGGCCAACGGCGAAGACGAGCGCGCCGGCCGCTGGACCGGTTTCAGCAAAGTCGAGTGCGGCATCCACACCTTCATGCCCAAGAAGGTCGATTTCCAAATCTAAGGCTCCTTGGCTAACAACTCCCACTGAGCGCCAGTTCTTCAACAACTCGAATGGACTACCTAAGCAAACTCGAAAACCAAAGCATCTACATCCTCCGCGAGGCCTTCAATAAATTCGAGAACCTCGCCATGCTCTGGAGCATCGGCAAGGATTCCACCGTCCTGCTCTGGCTGGCGCGCAAGGCCTTCTTCGGCCATGTTCCCTTCCCGCTCGTGCACGTCGATACGAGCTACAAAATCCAATCCATGATCGAATACCGCGACCGCCTGGTGCGCGAATGGAAACTCGAACTGGTGGTGGGCAAAAACGAGCCGGTCCTCCAGCGCGGTATCACCTACCCCAACGGCAAGGCCACCCGCGTCGAGTGCTGCGGCACGTTGAAAAAGGACGGCCTCAAAGCCGTGCTCGACAAGCACCGTTTCACCGGCGTCATCGTCGGCGTGCGCCGCGACGAAGAGCCGACGCGCGCCAAGGAACGCTACTTCAGCCCGCGCGACAAAAACATGGAATGGAACGTCGAAGACCAGCCGCCCGAGCTGTGGGACCAGTTCAAGACCGATTTCGAGAAAGGCACCCACATCCGCATCCATCCGCTCCTGCACTGGACGGAATTGAACGTCTGGGAATATATCGAGCGCGAAAACATCCCGGTCATCCCGCTCTACTTCGCCAACGGCAAAGGGGAGCGGTATCGGAGCATCGGTTGCCACCCCTGCACCTTCCCGATCAAATCCAACGCTAAGAACGTCCGCGAGATCATCGAAGAACTCCGCCACACCCAGACCAGCGAACGCGCCGGCCGCGCCCAGGACAAGGAAAGCGAAGACGCCTTCGAGAAGTTGCGCCGCGATGGGTACATGTAAACGCCGGTGGGCAAAGCCCGCGCGGCCCCCTATGAATTTCTCCATGCCAGAACCACTTCCAACGACGCGGAAGCCGCGGCTCGCCGCCGCTCCTGGCCGCGGGTCGGGCGTTCGTTCGCCCTCACCGACACGCTTGCGATGATGCCGACCGAGCCGGCCACCGAACAACTCAAGATCGTGATCGTCGGCCATGTCGATCACGGCAAGTCCACCTTTGTGGGCCGTCTGATCCACGACACCGGCTCGCTCCCCGAAGGCAAACTCGAGCAGCTCCAACAGGCCGCCGAGCGCCGCGGCGTGCCGTTCGAGTGGGCCAATTTGATGGACGCCCTGCAATCGGAGCGGAACCAGAACATCACCATCGACACGGCGCAAATCTGGTTCCGCACCCAGAAGCGCCAGTACGTGATCATCGACGCGCCAGGACACAAGGAGTTTCTCAAAAACATGGTCACCGGGGCCGCCAATGCGGAGGCGGCGCTGCTGCTCATCGACGCCAATGAAGGGGTGCAGGAAAATTCCCGCCGCCACGGATACTTGCTCCATCTGCTGGGCATCCGCCAGATCGCGGTGCTCGTGAACAAGATGGACCTGCCGGATTATTCGCAAGACCGCTTCCGCGCCATCGAGCAGGAATATCGCGCCTGGCTCAACACGATCGGACTCACCCCGAAACGATTCATTCCCATTGCCGCCAAGCACGGCGACAACGTTGCCGCGCGCAGCGCGAACATGCCGTGGTGGCAAGGCCCAACCGTGCTCGAAACCCTCGACGAATTCCAGGTTGCGGACCTGCCCCTCCACCAGCCGCTCCGCTTCCCGGTCCAGGATGTCTATCGGTTCGACGAGCGGCGCATCCTGGCCGGCCGCGTCGAGTCCGGCTCCATCAAAGTCGGCGATAAACTCATCTTCGCGCCGAGCAACAAGACCAGCACGGTCAAGACCATCGAGCGCTGGCAGGCGCCGCCGCGCGATTCCGCCGGCGCTGGCGAATCGATCGGCATCACCCTCACCGAGCAAATCTTTGTCGAACGCGGCGCGGTCGCGGCCTTGGAAAGCGCCCCCCCGTACGAATTGACCAAATTCAAAGCGCGGCTCTTCTGGCTGGGCCGGCAGCCGTTCAAGGCGGGCCGGCCGTACAAGCTCAAACTCGCCACCCAGGAAGCCGAATGTTCGATTGAACGCATCGACAAGGTGATCGACGCCTCGACGCTGGCCGTGATTTCGCGTTCGCCCGCCGAACCGTTCGTCGGCCGGCACGAAGTGGCCGAGCTGACCCTGAGCACCAAACGCCCCGTCGCGTTCGACGCCCACGATGAAATCGTCGCCACCGGACGGTTTGTGATCGTGGACGGCGTGGAAGTCTCCGGCGGCGGCATCATCGTGGGGGAAAATTATCCCCGGCGCACCGCCGACTCGCTGCACAAGAGCCATGACATTTATTGGAGTCATGGGAAGGTGACCGCGCGGCAACGCTCCGCCCGCAACGGCCACGGCGGCTGCGTCGTCTGGTTCACCGGCCTGTCCGGTTCGGGCAAATCGACCATTTCCGTCGAGCTGGAGCGCGAACTGTTCAATCTGGGCCGGCACGCTTATGTGCTCGACGGCGACAATGTCCGGCACGGCCTTTGTTCGGACCTCGGTTTCTCGCCTAAAGACCGCAAGGAAAACATCCGTCGCGTCGGCGAAGTGGCCAAATTGTTCGCCGACGCGGGCATCATCGTCATCACCGCGTTCATCTCGCCCTACCGCTCGGACCGCGACCTGGTGCGCGCGATGCTGCCGCCGGGCAAATTCGTCGAAGTCTATGTGAACGCGCCGATCGAAATCTGCGAGCAGCGCGATCCCAAAGGGCTCTACGCGAAAGCCCGCGCCAACCAGATCAAGGAATTCACCGGGGTCTCCGCGCCGTACGAAGCGCCCCTCCGGCCGGACATCGAGCTGCCGACCGCCCAACTGACGGTCGCCGAGTCCATCGCCAAAATCCTCGACTACCTCAACCTGCGCGAGGAAGACACGTCGATTTCAATTTGAAGTTAATCTGGTATTTTCCTGTTGGATTTCTGCCGCGCTTCGGGCAAGCATTTCCAACGACCCGAAACCGATGGACTACCGCCCATGTATCGAATTCTAGGAAACGATCAGAAGGAATACGGCCCCGTCAGCCTGGACGCCGTGAAGCAATGGATTGCCGAGCGCCGCGCCAATGCCCGGTCCTCCGCGCGGGCCGAAGGCGGCGCCGATTGGAAACCGCTCGCCGAATTCCCCGAATTTAGCGAGGCGTTGGCCGCTGCCGCGCGACCGCCAATTCTTCCGATCCTGCCCGCGCATGCCGGCGCCGGCGCAGTCATGCCCGCCGAGCATAGCGCCCTGGCGATCGCCTCACTCGTGCTGGGCCTGCTCGGCTTCTGCTCGGCCGGGCTTAGCGCGCTGGTCGGCTTGATCCTGGGGATTGTTGCCCTGGTCAGTATCCGGCGGAGCGAAGGCCGCCTGGGCGGGCAAGGTTTCGCGATCGCCGGCATCTGTGTCTCGGGATTCTTCCTTGTGCTTATTCCGATTTGGGTTGGCCTGTCGCTGCCCGCACTCGCCAAAGCCAAAAGCCGCGCCCAGGGAATTAACTGCGTCAGCAACCTCAAGCAACTCGGTCTGGCGATGCACATTTATTCCAACGACCATCAGGACAAATTCGCCGCGGCCGAAAACTGGTGCGACGCCCTGCTGCCGAGTGTCAGCTCGCCCAAAATCTTCCAGTGCTACGCCGACCGGACGGGCCAGCGCTGCTCGTACGCCTTCAACGCCCGGCTGAGCGGGATGGACGAAGGAAAAATCAATCCGAAAACGGTCCTCTTCTTCGAAATCGACGGCGGGTGGAACGTCAGTGGCGGCGCCAACCTCGTGCTCTCCCGGCCGCGACACACCTTCGTCAGCGTCTGCCTCGCCGATGGACAGGTTGAGCAAGTCAGCAAATCGGGGCTGTCCGATTTGCGTTGGGATCCTTGATCTCCACGGTGCCGGCCCGCGAATACCCGGCCGGCGATGCGGGCCGCGCTTCTTTGCGACGCGGGCGCGCCGGCAACGATCTCTAAATGTATAAAATCCTCGGCTCCGATCAAAGCGAATACGGCCCGGCGACCGCCGAGCAAGTGGGCCGGTGGATCGCCGAACGCCGCCTCAACGCGCAGAGCCTGGCTCGGCCCGAAGGCGCGGCCACCTGGCAACCGCTGGCCAATTTACCGGAATTCGCCGCGGCGCTGGCGAGCGTCGCGCCCATCCCCGCGCGGCTGCCGGCGCAATGGGCAAGCTCATCGAGTGGCGCCACCAATGGCATGGCCATCGCCAGCCTGGTGATGGGCGGCTTGTCCTTTTCCTGTTGCGGCTGCGGCCTTTTCGGCCTGCTCGCGGTCGTGTTCGGCGCGCTCGCGCTTTCTCAACTCAACCAACAACCCCAGCAGGGCGGCAAACCGCTGGCCGTCGCCGGCATCGTGCTCGGCGCGTCGAACCTGGCGATCACCGCCGCCGCGATCGCCTCCGGATTTTTCACCCGGGTCTTGGAAAGGTTTTTGCGATGATCGCCGTGGGGCGAGAACAGCGCGGTGGATCGAGCGGATGACTTTTTTGCCCGCAAATTCCGAGCGAAAGGGTTCACATGTATAAAATCATCGGAGCCGATGGACAGCATTACGGCCCGGCCACCGCCGAGCAAGTTCGGGAATGGATCGCCACTCATCGCGCCAACGCGCAAACCCAGGCCCAAGCCGAGGGCGCCACCGACTGGAAACCGCTCTCCGCTTTCCCGGAGTTTGCCGATGCCCTCGCCGCAAAGCCGCCGCCGCTGGCCGGCCTGCTTCCCCGCGTCGATGCCGTGGATCCCGAGGCCCTGGCCGCTCAAATCCTTGGCCGCGACTACACCCTCGACATTGCCGGCTGTCTCGGGCGGGCGTGGGACCTGGTGATGAGCGATTTTTGGCCGATTGTCGGCGTGAGCGCCTTGGTATTCGCGCTGGTGTTTGCGGCCAACAGCGTCTGGATCGGGTTGATCCTCAACGGCCCGCTGCTCGGCGGTTGGTATTGGTTTGCGTTGAAACGGATTCGTAGCGGACGGGCCGGGCTGCCGGACGCCTTCGCGGGCTTTTCGTCCTTCTCGGCCGGGATTCCGTCCGTCTTCTTGCAAACCATGCTTGGCGCGCTGGTCGCCTCACTGCTCGCGAGTGTCGGACTTCTGTTTTGCCTTCTGCCCGGTATTTACCTGGGCGTGGCCTGGAAATTCACGCTGGCCCTGATCATGGACAAGCACCTGGAATTCTGGGATGCGATGGAAGTCAGCCGCAAAGTCGTGACGCGCCATTGGTGGCATTTGTTCGCCCTGCTCCTCCTTTCCGCTTTGCTCAACCTGGCCGGCCTGCTCTGTTGTTGTGTCGGCCTTTTCGTCACGATCCCGGTCACCGTTTTCGCGCTGATGTATGCCTACGAAGATGTTTTCGGCGCCGCCCAATCCCAAAGTCACTAATTGGTCATGTCCACCAAGCGACCGAGCGCCTGGGTTTGCGCGGCCATCAACCAGCTCGCTTTTCCCGGACTGGGCACCATTCTGGCCGGTCGCCGAGTCGGATATTTCCAAGCCGCCATTATGGTCGCCGGCTTCAGCCTCGCGATGGGCTTCATGCTCTGGTTCTTCATCTGCGCTTTGCGCGGCCTCGCCGCGCAGGATGCCAGTCACTTCGCCGAACAGTGGCGGCCTTACGCCTGGGCCGGCCAGTCCGGCCTCGCCCTTTGCCTCCTCGCCTGGGGCTGGGCGCTGGCCAGCAGCATCAGCATGATCCGCGCGGCGGCCAGGACGCGGCCGTCCGATCCTCCACGTTTATCCGTGACCTGAGGGCGCTTTGCTGGCAAAACGATCTCGTGGCAAAATTATCGGCCAAACAAATCACCGAGTCGCTGGCGGCGGTTCCGGCCTGGAAGCAGACCGGTGCGGCCATCGCGCGCACGTTTCAGTTCAAGGATTTCCCGGCCGCGATCCAATTCGTCAACGCGCTCGCAACCGTGGCGGAGCAGGCCTGGCACCATCCCGACATCGACATCCGCTGGAACAAAGTCAAGCTGACCCTGACCACGCACGACGCCGGCGGCTTGACCGAAAAGGACTTCGACCTGGCGCGCAAATTCGACCAGTTGGAACAATAGCCTCTCGGCTTTGAAGGTGGACGCCATCACCTTGTTCAAAAAGCAGTTCGGCCACGCTCCCACCCACCGGGTCGCCGCGCCCGGGCGACTGGAACTGCTCGGAAACCACACCGACTACAACCAGGGCCTCGTCCTGGCCATCGCCGTGGATAAACTCATGTCCATGGCCTCCTCGCCACGCGGCGGCGGGAAAATCGAACTGGCTTCTTCCGCCTTCCCGGAGAAGGAAAAATTCGCCGTCACCGAAGTCACCAGGAATCCCGCCGCGCCCTGGGCCGACTACGTGAAGGGCGTCGTCCAGCAGCTCCAAAAGCGCGGGGTTCCAGTGCGCGGTTTCAACGCCGCCATCCATAGCACCATCCCAATGGGCGCGGGCATGAGCAGTTCGGCGGCCCTTGAAGTCGCAACCGCGCTAACCCTCCGCCGCCTGGTTCCTTACACCCTCACGGACACCGGCACGACAACGCCGCCGCGCCCCGACGACCGCGGCGAGCTTCCCGCGCTGAACGCAAAGGAAAAGCTTCGGTTGGCCGGACTCTGCCAGGCCGCCGAGAACCAATTCGTCGGCGTGAATTGCGGCCTGCTCGACCAGGTCTCAACCCTGTTCGGCAAGGCCTTTCACGCGATCGAACTCGACTGCCAATCGCTCGCCGTGGAACACGTGCCGATGCTCGGCGAGATTGCCATCGTCGTCTGCCATACTGGCGTCGAACACGAGCTGGTCGGCGGCGAATACAACGAGCTGCGCGGCCAGTGCGAGGCCGCCGCCCGCGCGCTGGGCGTCAAATCGCTGCGGGCGGTCGATCCCAAATTCCTCGAGGCAAACAAGGCCCGGGCCAGCGAGCGCCAATACCAATGCGCCCGTCACATTGCGGGCGAAAACCAGCGGGTGATTTTTGGCGCGCGAGCGCTGCGCGAAAACGATTTCGAGCAGTTCGGCCAGTACTTGTTTCAAAGCCACGAAAGCTCGCGCGACCTCTTCAAAAACAGCTCCCCGGAACTCGATCTGTTGGTGGAATTGGCGCGCATGCATCCGGGCTGCCTTGGCGCCCGGCTCACCGGCGGCGGCTTCGGCGGGGCGACCATCAACCTGGTCCAGCGGCCACAGGTGAAGGACTTCATGCAAACCGTCGCTGCGCAATACGAGCAAAGGACCGGCCGCAAAACCGAGCCGATGCTCTGCCAGATCGCGGACGGCGCCAAATAGCATTGCGCGGTGATAGGCGCGACCAGGTTCGGGTGCGTCCGAAATACGCCCCGCCGTGGGAGAGCGAATGCTGACCGCGCCGGACCTTTCAAGAGTCGGTCGAATGTTCTCCCTCTCCCCGGGGGGCCGGGGTGAGGGGGTTCGTCTCCCTCTGAAAGCAATCGGGAATAAGCAGCGCCGCCGGGCAAACCGGCTTGTCATCCCCGCGTTCCAACCTAAGCTTGCTGAAAGACCTATGTTGAGTGGCCGCCGCTTGAGCTTAAAAAACTTCGCGCTGACCGGACTGATCGGACTCGGCTGCGGCTTCACAATCCACTCCGCCGCCGCCCAGGATTTCGATTTCTTCGAGAAAAAAATCCGGCCAATGCTCGCCGAGCACTGTTACCAATGCCACAGCCAGCAGAGCGGGAAGACCGAAGGCGGATTGCGACTCGACACGCGCGCAGGATGGCTCAAAGGCGGCGAGACTGGTCCGGCCATCGTGCCCGGCGAGCCGGAGAAAAGTCCGCTGATCAAAGCCGTCCGCTCCTCCGATAAGGATCCCCGGATGCCGCCCAAGGATCATCGGCTCGCCGAGGCGCAAATCGCCGACCTCGTGGCCTGGGTGAAAATGGGCGCACCCGATCCGCGCACCAACGAAGTGCAACGGGCCGCGGCGGTGGCGTCCAAGCCTTCGATTGATTTCGCCGAAGCGCGCAAGGCCTGGGCGTTTCACCCGCCGAAAACCCCGCTCGTGCCTCGCGTGAAAAATGGGACCTGGCCGCGGTCCCCCATCGACCATTTCATTCTGGCCAAGCTGGAGCAGCAGGACCTCCTCCCGGCGTCGGCGGCCGGCCGGCGGACGCTGATCCGCCGCGCCTCCTTCGACTTGACCGGGCTGCCGCCGACTCCCGGGGAGATCGATGACTTTCTCGCTGATCCCTCGGCCGACGCCTTTGCCAAAGTGGTGGATCGGTTGCTGGGCTCGCCGCACTATGGCGAACGGTGGGCGCGGCACTGGCTGGACGTCGCGCGCTACACCGATTCGTTCGACGCGCGCGGCATCGGCGGCGAGGGGGACGTGCCGGAAGCCTATCGGTATCGCGATTGGGTCGTGCAGGCGTTCAACGGCGATCTGCCTTACGATCAGTTCATCCTCAATCAATTCGCCGGCGATCTTCTCCCCGCGGATGCGCCGGGCGGCTTCAACACCAACGGCCTGATCGCCACCGGCCTCTTCGTCATCGGTGAATGGGGCACCGGCGATGCCGACAAGGAGAAAATGCTCACCGACATCGTGGACGACCAGGTGGACGTGACCGGCCGGGCGTTCCTCGGCCTGACAGTGGCTTGCGCGCGCTGCCACGATCACAAGTTCGACCCCATTCCGACGCAGGATTATTACGGCCTGGCGGGCATCTTTTTCAGCAGCCACATCCTCCCCAGCCCCGGCGCCAAGACCGCCGGCTCGCCCGTGCTGCGCCTGCCGCTGGCCAGCGCCGCGGAGCTGACCGCGCGGACCAATCACGCCCTGCGAGTGGCCGAACTGGAAAAGGCAATCGAAAAGGCCACCGACGAGCAAATCGCCGCCCTCGCCAAACAGACCCTGCCGGAAACCTCCCGCTATTTGATGGCTGCGGTGGATTACAAACACCGCCCGGCCGCGCAAGCCAACTTGACCCTCGCCGACTTCGCGGCCAAAAGCGGGGACGCCTTCCATCCGATCCCGGAACTTCTGCGTCAATGGGTCGATTACCTCGGCGGCAGCGACCTGGCGCTGATGACAAAGCCGGTGCGCGAGATCAACGGCATTGCCGGCCTTCATGGCTTCCGCAATGCCAAGGGGGCCGACACGCCATCGGTCACGGTCAACGCGAACGATCAACCGGTGAGTTTCATCACGATCACCCTCCCGCCGCGCAGCTTGGCGGTGCATCCTTCGCCGCAGTCCGGCGTGGCCGTCGGCTGGAAGAGTCCGATCACCGGAAGGGTCCAGATCCATGGCCGCGTCGCCGACGCCGACGACAAATGTGGCAACGGCATCGCCTGGACGCTGGATTTGCGCTCCGGCGACCGCTCCCGCGAATTGGCCAGCGGCGCCATCGAAAATGGAGGCGCTCAGGAACTTGGACCGGCTTCCAAGCCGCCCGCCAAAACCCCCGATGCCGCGGGCACCCCATTGATCGTCGAAGTTAAACCGGGCGAAATCATCCAGCTCGTTATCCTGCCCAAAGGCGACTATTCGTGCGACACGACGGTGGTTGAACTGGAAATCGCCGAGCAAGACGGCCCGAAGCGCGCGTGGAACCTCTCGCGCGAAGTGGTCCCCGATTTGCACGCCGGCGGCGGAGGCAATCCCCACAGCGACGCCTTCGGGAACAAGGAAGTCTGGCATTTCTACGACATGGCGAAAGCCGCTAAAGCCGGCGAAGCGCCGCCTGATTCCAAGCTCGCGAAATGGATCCGCGCCGCGGAAAGCTTCAGCGCCGGCGACACCGCGCGCCTGGAAGTGGAAACAGCTGCTTCCGCGCTGCAGCAATCGCTCGAAGAGCTTCAGCAATCCGCCTCCGCTTCTCCACCGTCCCTCAATACCAACTCCCCCGACAGCAAACTCTACGCCGAACTGACGAATCCCCGCAGCGCCTTCTGGTCCGCCGCGCGCAGCGACCCAACCCTGTTGACTCCAGTAAGCCGCGAGACGCTCGCCAAATTGAGCAGCGAACTTGCCGCCTTGAAACAAACCCCGCTGCCGCCCATTCCCGTGGCGCATGGGTTGCAGGAAGGCGGCACGCCGAAAAGCGCGCACGAGGGGATTCACGACGCGCGCGTGCACATCCGCGGCCGTTACGACCGGCTCGGCGACCTGGTTGCCCGCCACTTCCCGCGCATTCTGGCCGGCGAAGACCAGCCGCCGATCAGCGAGGGCAGCGGACGGCTGCAATTGGCGCGCTGGATTGCCAGCCCCGACAACCCGCTCACGGCGCGCGTGATGGTCAATCGCCTTTGGCAGCATCATTTCGGCGAAGGCATCGTCCGCACGCCGAATAATTACGGCAAACTGGGCGCGCCGCCGACCCATCCCGAATTGCTCGATTACCTCGCCGGCGAATTCGTCAAATCCGGTTGGTCCATCAAGGCGATGCATCGCGCCATCATGCTCTCCGCCGCCTACCAACAATCCAGCTCCGCCGATCCGGCCACCCTCAAAGCCGACCCGGACAACCTGCTCTTCGGCCGCATGAACCGCCGCCGCCTCGAATCCGAAGCCATTCGCGACAGCCTCCTCGCCGTGAGCGACAGCCTGGACCGCGCCACCGGCGGCCCGGCCATTCGCGATTTGAACACCAAACGCCGCACCCTTTACGTCATGACCGTCCGCTCCGACCGCGCGACTTACCAATCGCTGTTCGATGCGGCGGACCCGGTCGCGATTGTCGAGAAGCGGATCGATTCCACCGTGGCGCCGCAGGCCTTGTTCATGCTCAATCATCCATTCGCCCTGGCGCAGACCAAGGCCCTGGCCGGGCGCGCCTTGAAACAAGCTCCGCCCGGTCCCGCCGCGAAAATCGAATGGCTTTACCATCTGCTCTACGGCCGGCCGCCAACCGACCAGGAGAAACAGATCGGACTGGCGGCCGTGGAACAAACGTTCGCCTCGGACGCCGCCGGCCAGCCGGTTCCCGCCGAGCAGGCCTGGGAGCAATATTGCCAGGTCCTGCTCTGCGCCAACGAGTTCGTCTATGTGGAATAGCTTCGGAGCGAAGGACTTCCACGGACGCCGCAGCCGAAAGGCTGAACGTCACATTCATCTGGATTAGCCTTAAGTTGCCTTAATTTACCTTAATTTGGTTTAATCGACCCTGGCTGGCCTTGAGCGGGAGACCCCCATGCTTTGGGGAGCGCGGGCGTCTCGCCCGCCGCTGTCGGCGTCCCGCCGACAGCTTCCCTCCCTCGCCTGGTACCTTTAATTTGGTTTATTTGGTCGGATTTGATCGGGGTTGGTCGGATTTGGTTCGATCGGGTTTGTTCTTGATCGACACCCTCGGCCTCAAACATTTTTTTCCCAATTAAGCGAACATAAGCGAACATAAGCGAACATAAGCGAACATAGGCGAACATTTCCCCCATCTGATCGAGGTAGAGAAGCGAACATTTCCCCCGCCAGCCTGTGGCAGGGACATTGCGCTGCGATGTCCCCGCCCGCGCCGTAGCGGGCGGAACGTCCCCCGAAGCCTTTCGGGCCTGAACGCCGCCGGACCGGGAGGGCGAGCGTCCTCGCGAGCACGATTCGCCCCACTTTCCCGGAATCCCGGCAACCGCCGCTTCAACCTGCATTCTGCATTCTGCCTTTTCCTGCTCTGTAACAATGGTTCTGGCATTGCAGCGCGCAGCCTCCCACAACTGTATGGAACAGTCAAGAAGTTTCTTCAGCAGTCCCGCTGCCATCGACTTAAGCGCTTGTGGCTCCGCGCTTTGGGCGTTTGACGAAGCCCTGAAAGGGCAAAAGATAACGGCCCAGACCGGAATCTCGCTGGAGGAGGAGACACCGCGTGAGGGCACGCGGCCTACACCATGACCAAGCACCGTTCATCTGTAGGCCGTGTGCCCCCACACGGCGCAGCCCCAGCGGGGCGAAATCTTTGTAGGTTGGCGAACCCCAACCAATTCAAAGCTCCGTCGGAGCGGCATAGTGGTCGATGTCGCTCCTCCGGAGCTTGCGGATTTTCCGGCGGGCGAACTACAGAGATGCCGCGCCGCTGGCGCTGAAACCCGCGGTCCCCCGACGCTCCAACGGAGCAAAAGAAAATAGCCCAGACCGGAATCTCGCTGGAGGAGGAGACACCGCGTGTGAGGGCACGCGGCCTACAACATGAGCACGTACCGTTGATCTGTAGGCCGTGTGCCCCCACACGGCGCAGCCCCGGCGGGGCGAAATCTTTGTAGCTTTGCGAACCCCAGCCAATTCAAAGCTCCGTCGGAGCGGCATAGTGGTCGATGTCGCTCCTCCGGAGCTTGCGGATTTTCCGGCGGACGAACTACAGAGATGCCGCGCCGCCGGCGCTGAAACCAGCGGTCCCCCGACGCTCCAACGGAGCAAAAGCAAATAGCCCAGGGCTGGAGCGCAGCGACTGCCCTGGGTAAAACGTCCCACCAATTTTTTTCCCTCTCCTCCTCGAACGAGGAGAGTCCGACGCCACCCTCGCCCATCGGATGGGAGAGGGGCTGGGGGTGAGGGCTTCCGGAGCGGAGTCGAATCCAACCGTGGAAGGCGCAAATCCCGGAGCAAAACCCGACCTTCCAAACTCCGATTGAATCTGGTATGCTCCGGCCGTGAAGATTCGATTGATAACGGCGGCGAATTGCTTACCGGCCCCGTGACGCACGACGACTCGATGAAGTAAACGGGAATCATTACCGACCGCGTCGCAGACGTCGGCGGATTTGCTCGACCGCAAAGAGAATTTCTTGAATTCCCCCTCGCCACCTGGTTCTCGCATGAGGGGACGCCACGTATGCAGATTGACATTGGAATCGGCGATGACGACCCGGAGGTTCAGGGCCAACTTGAGGAGATTAATGAGGCCAAAGCTGAATTAAGGAGACAAGCAAAGACGATCAAAGAAGATTTTATGCACGGCCCGACGATGGGGTTTCAAAGGGTTGGAAATCTCAATCTTTAAACACGGTGAACAATTTAGACGAAGATTTACCGAACGATTCATCGCTGATAAACCCCGCCTTGCGGCGGTTCGAACAGTAATACCGGGCGAGTGCAAGGTTATTGACGACTTAGACGAGGCGATCACTTTTCTTTCGTGAACGATCGGCGGTAGAATTATGTTGGCAAACGTTTGCTGTCATATGAAGCGCGTCAATTATCGAAAGCTTGCCTTTGAGCACTACAAAGACCGGTTGTTTTGCGCGCATTGCGGATTCGGCATACCGGAGGTTTTGGAAGTTGCTCATCTGGATTGCCATCGTCAAAACAACGACGTGAGCAACCTAGTCCTGCTCTGCCCGACGTGTCACAAGATGCTCGACCTCGACCTTATTTCGACCGACGCCATGATCCAGATGCGTGACCGTCCGCGAGTGGTTCGTTGGGCCAAGCGAATGAAGGACGCAGGCAAGAGGGCGGCTCTGAGTCGCAAGCAGCGTGGGGCAGCACGGCGACGCAAGCGGCGACTAGCAGCATTGAAGGCTGCCGCGACACGGGCGCGAAACAAAGCAGCCGGACTTCAAAAGGTTTGAGCATGACCAAGACCGAATTGCGACAGATTTGGGAGAAGGCCCATGGCCATTGTCATTTCTGCGGCGACCCGGTGGAGTTCGACGAACGCGGCTGGAGGGAAGGAGAGCTGGCGGGTTATTGGGAGGTTATGCCCATCGCCACGGTGGTCCGGCGTTCTGCCCGCCTCTGGAATCAACGCTGCGGCCCCTTCGTTTCCTTCGTTTCCTTCTCTAATTCATAGTCCTCGATTTTCGAGCCAAAGCAAAGCGGCTTACAGAAGGTAACGAAGGCAACGAAGAGCTTGCCCCCCGGTTTCGGAATCAAGGCTGTGTATCCCTTCGTTTCCTTCGTTCACTTCTGTTATTTCGGGCCCAGAGAAAGCCATCCGTGCCCATACCTGTCATCCGTGGTCATTCCGCGCCCCCCGGCTTTGGAATCAAGGCAAAGCGGCAGTTTTGAATGCAGAAGGCAGAAGGCGGAAGGCAGAAGTTTGCCCCCGGTTCTGGAATCAAAGCCCATCCGTGGCATCCGTGTGATCCGTGGTCAGCCTTGAAACCGAAACGTGAACGAACAGCAACGCCGGCAGGATAAAAAACAAAGGCAATGCCGGGCTCGCGCCCCACAAAGCCTCCACCCGTAATAAAGCAGAAGCGGGGCGTGCTAGCGAGGCCCGATTTACTCCAGTTTTCGGAGTCGGTGCTGGCCGGGTTCAACCACGACGAATGCGCTCGCGAGTTCGGACTCGGCATGGCTTTGAAGAATCCGCTTAAACTGATCGTGCGTGGCTTGCACGGTCGCGGGAGTGATTCGCAGGTAGATGACGCCTCGGCCTAAATGCTCCACGAATACCAGACCGCCGAAGTCTTTGTCACGGGTAACGAAAAGACGGCGTTCTTGACCCGCGCGGGCCAACAAATCGCTGTCGGCAGCGCGAGCCAGGTCGAGTTCAGCGGCAGTGACGACATCGTGGCCGAGGTCGCGGAGAAAGCGGGCGGTCAGCGCGTAACGTCCTGGTCGGGCAGGAATCTCACGAGGCGGCGCTGACGTGGATGTCTTCAGTTTGGACAACGTCAATGGCGTATTGAATGCACGCTTTGATGTCCTCGGTTTTAAGCTCGGGATAGTAATCGCGGATTATGGTCTCGAAGGTAACGCCATCGCGGACCAACTCCAATACCACCTGCACGGGCACGCGCGTGCCTGCCACGCAAGGTTTGCCAAAGTGGATCGCGGGGCTGACTTGTATTCGACTCATGGCCTCACATTACATCCGTCGATGTTGGCAAGGCAAGCGGGGCTTTGCCGGCTTCTTTCATGCGCGGCGCGGCGCCGTATTCACGAGTTTCGTGGTCAGGCATTTTCAGCAAATTCTCCTCTCGGTGCCAATGCAAAGATCGATTTTGAAACCACCACGCGTGTCGATCTGCCTGTCCATCCAGGCGAGTGCTCGTCAGCAAGTTCGGCCCCCGATTTTCGAGCCAAGGCAAAGCGGCAGTTTTGAATGCAGAACGCAGAATGCAGAACGCAGAAGCTCGCCCCTCGGTTCTGGAATTAATGCAGGGCCCTCAGTTATCTCTGTTACCTCCTGTTAAAGGTTCCGACCCCGGTTCTGGAATCAACGCCACGGCCCCCTTCGTTTCCTTCAGTTTTTTGGAGCTCAGGCAAAGCCATCCGCGCCCATCCGTGCCATCCGTGGTCATTCCTCGCCCCTAGGCCGTGCGAGCAAAAGCTGCTGCTGAACCGGTGGCACAGCCGTTGCTATGGATAACCTTCGCAGGACGAAAAAGGCCCTTTCCGATGATGAAACCACCAGCCCTGGCCACTGCCGGCAGCCAAGCCGTTAGGCCGAGTGCCGCGGTCCTTAGAGCGTGTTTTAAAAACCGCCCGGTCAGGGGACCGGGCCTACGATGGGGCCAGAATCGCCGTGTTTCCCGTAGGCCGCGTGCCCTCACGCGGCGCTTTAGTGGATTTTTAAAACAGGCTCTTAGTCTTCTCCTCTTCACGGGGTGCGCCTCGGCGCCGCGCTCCATAAATCCAGCGCCTGCGGCGGCGCCATCCACCTCGCCTTCTGAAATGATTGGGGTCGCCTCCTACTACGGCAGGAAATACCAGGGAAAGAAGACCGCCAGCGGCGAAATCTATGATATGAACAAAATGACGGCGGCACACCGGACGCTGCCGTTCGGGGTGAACGTTCGCGTAACCGACTTGTCCAGCGACCGTTCGGTCGTCGTTCGCGTCAATGATCGCGGACCGTTTGCGCGGGGACGAATCATTGACCTCTCGCTGGCGGCGGCGCGAAAATTGGGCATTATCCGCGCCGGCAGGGCCACGGTGAAACTGGAGATCGCGGCCGGCGCCGCGGGATCGGCGGAGTTGGACTTGAGTTCGGGGGAAGCGCCGCAGCAAAAATAACGCGCATGAAAAAGACCGGCACGCTCGGGATGATTCTCGTAATTTTGGGAGTGGTGGCGTTGGTGTTTGGGGAGTTTCGCTACCCCAGCCGCGTAAAGATTTTGGAGGTCGGTTCTTTTAAGGCCGGTGTCGAAACGAAGAAAACGTTCCGCCTTCACCCGGCTATCGGTGTCGTCTTGCTCGTCGGCGGCACGGCGCTACTGGTAAGCAGCCGCAGAAGGTCTTCGCGCTGAACTTTGGCTGGCGCCAGCACGCGCTCAACTTCCTGGCTGTGATTAAATGTGGGTGCGCAGAGCGAGGCTGCCGGCTAAAGCCAGCGTTCCATTGCGGCCGGAACGCCGGCTTTAGCCGGCAGCTTCGCACCCACTTCCAACCACCTCGCCGTCGGCGGCTGGCCCCAGAATATCCTTGTGCAACGCCGCGGGCGTGGCTGTTTATCGCGCGGTATGACAAACCGCTTTGCCCTCGGAGCCGCCGCGCTGGTCCTGGCGGGTTGCGCCACCGAACATTTTATCAGCCACTCCGCCGCGCCGGCGTTGCCGTATCCGCCGACCGCCAGGGTCGAGGTCGTCGATGATTATCACGGCACGAAAGTGGCCGATCCGTACCGCTGGCTGGAGGATGATAACTCGGCGGAGACCAAGGCCTGGGTCGAAGCGCAAAACAAAGTCACCTTCGCTTACCTCGCCCAAATTCCCGAACGGGCGCGGATCAAGGCGCGCCTGACGAAGCTCTGGAATTACGAGCGCTTCGGCGTGCCTTTCAAGGAAGGCGGCCGATATTTCTTCACCAAAAATGACGGGCTGCAAAATCAGGCCGTCCTCTACACCCTTCGCTCGCTCGACGCCGCGCCCCAAGTCTTGCTCGACCCCAACCTATTCTCCACCGACGGCACCGTGGCCCTGACTTCCTATTCGGTCAGCGAGGACGGCCGGTTCATCGCCTACGGCCTTTCCACCGCCGGTTCCGATTGGCAGGAATGGAAGGTGCGCGAGATCGAAACGGGCGCGGATTTGCCGGACCAGATCAAGTGGGTGAAGTCCTCGAGCGCGGCCTGGACCAAGGATGGAAAGGGATTTTTCTACAGCCGCTTCGACGAACCGGATGCCGCCCATCAATTCAAGAGCTTGAATTATTTTCAGAAGCTCTATTATCACCGGCTCGGCGCGCCGCAAGCGGAGGATCAACTGGCCTATCAACGCCCGGACCAGAAGGAATGGAGCTTTTTCGCCAGCGTCACCGACGATGGCCGTTACCTGATCATCACCGTCTATCAAGGGACGGACCGTCGCAACCGCGTCTATTACAAAGACCTCGCGCTGCTGGACGCGCCCGTGGTCGAACTGCTCAACGATTTCGACGCGGACTACACGTTCATCGACAACGTCGGGACGGTTTTCTATTTTCGCACCGATCTTGACGCCCCGCGCGGCCGCGTCATCGCGATCGACATCAGCAAGCCGGCCCGCGGCGACTGGCGCCAGATCATTCGCGAAAGCGGCGACCGGCTGCAAAGCGCCCACTCGATCAACGATCAGCTCGTCGCGTCTTATCTGAAAGACGCGCACACCGAAGTGAGGATATTCGATCGCGAGGGGGCGCTGGCGGGCCGCCTCGAGTTGCCCGGCATCGGCACGGCCGGCGGATTCGGCGGCAAACGGCTGGATACGGAAACGTTTTATGCCTTCACCAGCTTCACCGTTCCGGGCGCGATCTACCATTACGATCTTCGCGCCGGGACCAGCAGCGTGTTCCGCCAGTCGAAAGTCGATTTCAATCCCGCGGACTACGAAACGGCGCAGGTGTTCTATCGCAGCAAGGACGGCACGCGCGTGCCGATGTTCCTCACGCACAAAAAGGGGCTGAAACTCGACGGCCGGAACCCAACGCTGCTTTATGGCTACGGCGGATTTGACATCAGCCTGACGCCGGGCTTTTCCGTGAACACCCTGGTCTGGATGGAAATGGGCGGCGTCTATGCGCAGCCGAACCTGCGCGGCGGCGGCGAGTACGGCGAGGAATGGCACCAGGCCGGCTCGAAACTGAAAAAACAAAACGTGTTCGATGATTTCATCGCCGCGGCGGAGTGGTTGATCGCGAACCATTACACCCAGCCCAGCCAACTCGCCATCGCGGGCGGCAGCAACGGCGGCCTGCTGGTCGGCGCCTGCATGACTCAGCGGCCGGAATTGTTCCGCGCCGCGCTGCCGGCCGTGGGCGTCATGGACATGCTCCGCTTTCCCAAGTTCACCCGCGGCTGGGCGTGGACGTCGGATTACGGCTCGCCCGACAAACCGGACGAATTCAAGGCGCTCCGCGCCTATTCGCCGTATCACAACCTCAAGCCCGGCACGGCTTATCCCGCCACGCTCGTCACGACCGGCGACCATGATGATCGCGTCGTTCCGGCGCACAGTTTCAAATTTGCCGCGGCCCTGCAGGCCGACCAAGCCGGCCAAGCGCCCACCCTCATTCGCATCGAGACCAAGGCCGGCCATGGGGCCGGCAAGCCGACCGCGAAGGTCATCGAGGAGAGCGCCGATCGCTGGGCGTTCCTGGTGCGGGAACTGGGCATGAAAATCCCCGAGAACTGAACGCGGGACTTCTCGCTCGATTCTTCAGACGCGCCCATTAGAGTGGTCGCACATGAAAAGTCCTCTTTCCTGCGCGCGGACACATTTTTTCCGCGTCACCTGGCTCTGGTGCTCTCTGGGGCCGCTCTTGCTCGCCCTTCACAATTTCGGGCAAACCGCGCCGAACGAGGATAAGCCGCTGATCGGCTTCTCTCGCGAGGGCGCGGCGAGGCAGCGGGCGTTGGAGGCGCGTTTCGACGCGTCTTTGAAACGGGAGAACCTGCGCGACTGGATGAAGCGCCTGACCGCGCGGCCGCACCATCTCGGCTCGGCTTACGACAAAGCGAACGCCGAGTTCATCGCCTCGCAGTTGCGCTCCTGGGGTTATGAAACGGAGATCGAGGAGTTCGAAGTCCTTTTCCCGACCCCGAAGTTGCGTCTGCTCGAAATGACCGCCCCGGCGCCATTCACCGCCGCGCTGAAGGAACCGGCCCTGGCGGAGGACTCGACCTCGGGCCTGGTGGCGGAACAACTGCCGACTTACAACGCTTACTCCATCGACGGCGATGTTACCGGCCAACTGGTCTATGTGAATTTCGGCGTGCCCAGGGACTACGAAACCCTGGCCGAACGAGGCGTCGATGTGAAAGGCAAAATCGTCATTGCGCGCTATGGCGGCGCGTGGCGCGGAATCAAGCCCAAGGTCGCGGCGGAACATGGCGCGATCGGTTGCCTGATTTATTCCGATCCGCACGAGGACGGCTATTTTCAGGGCGACGAATACCCCCAAGGCGCCTTTCGCAACGCCCAGGGGGCGCAGCGCGGTTCGGTGGCCGACATGCCGCTCTACGCGGGCGATCCGCTCACGCCCGGGATCGGCGCGGTAAAAAATGCGAAGCGGCTGCCACGCGCCGAAGCGCCCTCGCTCACCAGGATTCCCGTGCTGCCCCTCGCTCAGGCCGACGGGTTGCCGCTGCTGCGCGCGCTCGGCGGACCGGTGGCGCCGGAGGATTGGCGCGGGGCGCTGCCGCTGACGTACCATCTGGGTCCCGGGCCGGCGACCGTTCATCTGAAAGTAGAATTCAATTGGGACCTGGTCCCGCTCTACAACGTGATCGGGAAGATGCCGGGCGCGGAACGAGCGCACGAATGGGTCCTCCGGGGCAATCATCACGATGCCTGGGTGTGCGGCGCCGATGATCCGATCAGCGGCACCGTGGACGTGATGGAAGAGGCGCGGGCGATCGGCGAGCTGGCCAAATCGGGATGGAAGCCCAAACGGACGATTGTCTTTGCGTTTTGGGACGGCGAAGAGCCGGGCCTGCTCGGTTCCACGGAGCACGCGGAACTTCACGCCGAGGCTTTGACCCAACACGCCGCCGTCTATATCAACGGCGACAGCAACGCCCGCGGCTTCCTGCACGTCGGCGGCTCGCACACGCTGGAGAAATTCATCAACGAAGTCGCCAATGAAGTCATCGACCCGGAGAAAAAAATCCCGGTAGGCCAGCGGCTCCGCGACTCTCAAATCGTCAAGGCTAACGCGGAGGACCGGCGCGAGGCCCGGGAGCGGGCTGATCTGCGCATCAGCGCGCTCGGCTCCGGCTCCGATTACACGCCGTTTCTCCAGCACCTGGGCATCGCCAGCCTCGATCTGCGCTACGGCGGCGAGGGGACCACGGATGGGGTCTATCATTCGATTTACGACTCGTTTGATCATTACCGCCGGTTCGGCGACCCGAACTTCGACTACGGCATCGCCCTCGCGCAAACGGCCGGCCGCGCCATCCTGCGTTTCGCCAACGCGGAGGTCCTGCCGTTTGAGTTCAACAATTTCGCCGACACGATCGGAAAATATCTCAAGGAAGTGATCAAACTGGCGGACGACTTGCGGGAAGAAATCCGGGAAAAGAACCGGCAAATCACCGAGAACACGCTGGAAGCGGTTGCCGATCCGACCCGAACTTACGTGGCGCCGAAATCCGCAACGCCGCCTCCTTTTTTCAATTTCGCGCCGTTGCAGAACGCCGTCGCGCGGCTGGAGGAGCGCGCCCAGAATTTCGACCAGGCCCGCGGCGAACTCGCCCGGCCGGGACATCAACTCTCGCCGGAGACGCAGAACAGGCTGGATGAAATCCTGATGCAAACCGAACGCGCCCTGCTCCGCCCCGACGGCTTGCCGCGGCGCGCGTGGTATAAGCACCAGGTCTATGCGCCGGGCTTTTACACCGGTTACGGCGCCAAGACCTTGCCCGGCGTGCGCGAGGCTCTCGAGCAGCGGCAGTGGGACGAAGTCGGCGAGCAAATCGGACGCGTCGCCGAGACGCTGGAAAAGTTCAACGAGACGGTCGAGCGCGCGACGGCCGCGCTGAAAGCCAATCATTGAGTCACGTTCATGAACTCGATCTTTGTTATCTTTCCTTATCGGTTGGAGGGCCTGTGGGTGTTCGACGATGAGCGGGTGGACCTGGCGCGCGAACCGTTTGTTTCCGGCATCCCGGAGATGATCGACCAAGCGGTCCGGAGCATCCCGAACGCGGAGCATGGCTTCCGGCTGCTCTTCTCGCCCAGCCCATTCCCCGGTTACTCGATCAAGCTGGTTTGGCGACGCGAGGAATACGGGGGCCACTGGTACTTTTCGGAGCAGTTCGGCAGAGAAGGCTGGCTTTGTCCGGCGCTCTTCAGATATTTTCCGAGCGCCCCTGCGGAGATTTATGCGAAGGCCGAACCAAAAGCGGCGATACTCGACCGTTGAGGCCAGGCGAGGCGCCTTGGAACAGACTTGCTTGTTCCGCTGGTTTGGATATTATCCTGGAGGATGAAAGCGCTGAATTTTTACAACGGAAAGAGCGGCTTCTATTCCCCGATGAACCGGCGGCAGATGCTGTGCCGCTTCGCCAACGGTTTCGGCATGTTGGGCCTGGCCGGATTGCTGGCCGAGGACTTCGTTTCAAGTTTGTTCGCCGACGCCGCGCCGGGAAATCCGTTGACCCTCCGTCCGCCGCACTATCCGGCCAAAGCCAAGCGGGTCATTTTCCTGTTCATGTCCGGCGGGCCGT